>MDSZ01075149.1_pt1 | contig 42590 bp, 30 predicted proteins | sample 811201 | NCBI WGS metagenome assembly MDSZ01 (sample SAMN05326647, study PRJNA326480) | marine metagenome | isolation source: seawater | place: Indian Ocean: North | collected 2010 | reverse complement strand
GAATCCCAGGATTGGGCTGAAATGTTGTATAGAATGTATGTTCGGTGGATTGAAAGGAAAGGGTTCTCTTACTCAATCATCGATTTCCAACCTGGAGATGAAGCGGGCATTAAAGATGTTACGCTGGAAGTGGAGGGAGAGTATGCCTACGGACTGTTGAAAGCGGAGGTGGGTGTTCACAGACTTGTGCGGATATCCCCTTTCGATGCATCGAACCGTCGACATACGTCATTTGCTTCTATTTTTGTCTACCCCTCCATAGATGAGGAGATTGAGGTGGAGGTGAAGCCTGATGAACTCCGGATTGATACCTATCGCGCCAGCGGTGCCGGCGGACAGCATGTGAATAAGACTGATTCAGCCGTCAGAATTACCCATATTCCCACGAAAATTGTGGTGCAATGTCAGAATGAGCGGTCCCAGCATAAAAACAAAGCCACAGCTATGAAGATTCTGAAGGCAAAGCTCTATCAGAAATATGTGGAAGAACAGGCTGAGTCCATTAAGGAACTTGAGAGTCAGAAAACAGACATCGGATGGGGTAGCCAGATAAGGTCTTACGTTTTTCATCCCTATATTATGGTAAAAGATCACAGAACAAAGCTTGAAGTGGGGGATGGTAAAAGGGTTATGGACGGTGATCTTGACGAATTAATAAAGACTTATCTCCTCATGGTTGCAACAGATAGAACAAAAGTCAAAATGGCCGAGAGCTAACGTGGCTACAGATAAAGAACAGAGTTTAAAGCAAATTATGGACTTCCGGTTGGAGAAACTGGAGAAACTCCGGGAACTGGGTGTAAATCCATACCCTTACAGCTTCGATGCGTCTCACCATTCAAAAGAAATTCTGGCCGACTTTGATAAACTGGCTGATAAACCGGTCTCTGTGGCTGGTAGAATTGTATCGCTGAGAAAGATGGGCAAGGCTTCTTTTTTCCATGTTCAGGATATGAAAGGTAAAATCCAAATCTATATTAAACGGGATGAAGTGGACGAAGATAACTATGAGATTTTTAAGGTGCTTGATATAGGGGACATCGTCGGTGTTTCAGGTCAGGTATTTAAAACAAAGACTGAAGAAGTAACTGTTAACTGTGGAAAACTGGAGTTACTGTCAAAAAGTATTCGTCCCCTTCCTGGTGCAAAGGAAAAGGACGGAGAGGTATACCACGCTTTCAAGGATAAGGAACAACGATATCGGCACCGGTATCTTGATCTTATTGTGAATCCTGAAGTGAAGGACGATTTCATCAAGCGAGCAAAGATCATAACATCAGCAAGGAATTTTCTTGATAAGGCCGGTTTTATTGAAGTGGAGACGCCTGTACTTCAACCGCTTTACGGCGGCGCTTCAGCCCGCCCATTTTCAACACGACATCACACACTTGATCAGACATTATATCTTCGCATTGCAGATGAGCTTTACCTGAAACGTCTGATTGCCGGTGGCTTTGACGGTGTATATGAAATTTCGAAAGTGTTCCGGAATGAAGGTATGGACCGAAACCACAATCCTGAATTCACCATGCTTGAATTTTACAAAGCTTACGTTGATTACAATTTTCTCACAGATTTTGTTGAATCTCTTATCCGGGCAGCTGCCGAGGCGATTAATGTGAGCACTATAAATGTGTCTGGCCAGAGCGTCGATCTCAGCAAGCCATTCCTTCGGGCCGGATATATGGATCTCTTGAAGGATGCTGTCGGTGAAGATCTGACTGATGCCACGGAAAAGGATCTGTCGGCAATTTGCAAGAAACGGAAAATTCCCCTTGAGAATAATGCTCATCTTGGTCGGATGTATGAAGTCCTTATGAGGGAGCTGGTAGAACCCAACTTGATCAAACCAATCTTTGTTACTGACTATCCTAAGGTGATATCACCACTTGCAAAAATTCGGCGTGATGGTAATGAATCAATCGTAGAGCGATTTGAACTGTTTGTAGGTGGAGGCGAACTTGCCAACGCTTTTAGTGAACTGAATGATCCTTTGGATCAGCGTCGCCGTTTCGAGGCTCAGGTTCAACTTAGAGAACGTGGCGATGAGGAAGCACAAACCCTAGATGAGGACTATCTACAATCCGTTGAAATTGGAATGCCTCCCACAGGGGGTGTCGGTTTGGGTATTGACCGACTCTCTATGCTTCTGATTGGGAAGACAAATATTAAGGATGTTATTTTCTTTCCGGCCATGCGTCCGCAAGACGATGAATAAAGATGAGCCTTCTCTCCTTTATCGCCCGCCGACATCTCGGTTCTAGGCATAGCCTTAGTTTCATTTCAATCGTTAGTTACCTCTCCATAGCCGGTCTCGCCATCGGCATTGCTGTTCTCATTCTGACGCTTGGTATTCTCACAGGTTTTGAACAGGAAGTTCAAAGAAAGATCATCAGTTTTGACGGACATATTCGCGTGAAAGGGTTTCTGGGTGATCCGGTGGCACAGTTTCAGCCTCAACTTGATTCCATACTGGTGCAACTCCCTCAGGTAACCGGAAGAATGCCCTACATCCACCACCCCGCCACAGTCCGGGTGAAGAGTCAGACAGAGGCTGTTTTCGTGGAGGCTTTTGAAGAAGAAAAAGCTCAAGGTGTGCTGGGAACATGGAAGAATCTCATTTCAGGTGAATTTACTTTGGGCGAGGAAGGTGGAAAATCCGGTATCGTTTTGGGTAGAGCACTGGCGGAGAAACTAAACGCCAGAACAGGCGGGCGGTTGACTCTCATGGATTTGACCTCGTTAGGGAAACCGGGCCGTGCGCCGCGGATCGGTCAGTTTGAAGTGCGAGGCATCTATGAAACAGGTCTGAACGAATATGATGAATCTATAGTTTACATTGATCTGTCAGCGGGTCAGCGACTGTTCAATTATCGTGACCTTATCACTGGTGAGATTTTGTCCGTCTCAGACAGAAATGAAACAGTTTCTGTGGCAGGTTATCTTGATGATAACCTTAATTATCCTCTCATGTCTTCAACTTGGAAAGAGCGCCATTATAATCTTTTTGCCTGGCTCTCCCTTCAGAAGTATCCTATCATCGTAGTCTTTGCGCTTGTAGCTCTTGTTGCTCTTCTAAATATCATGTCATCCTTAACAATGATTGTTATGGAAAAGTCAAAGGACATCGGTGTTCTTCGGGCTGTGGGGTTCTCAAGGAAGAAAATTTCTCAGCTTTTTTTCTTCGAAGGTGGTATAGTGGGGCTTCTCGGTGTTAGCCTCGGCGTGGCGCTAGCCCTTCTGTTGGGGTGGATTCAGGTCCGCTTCGGCTTGCTCTCCATCCCTGAAGAAGTTTACTTCATGGGTAATCTCCCTATCCTTTTCACCATTGGGCATGTTCTTACTGTTGGCTTGTTTGGATTCATTGCTGCTGTTACAGCTAGCCTCTATCCGGCGTGGAAAGCTTCCGGTATCCAACCGGCTGAAGCCGTCCGTTACGAATGATGAGACTTGAAAGTTGGCTCGCCCGACGTATGCTTCTTTCCCGTAAGAAAGTGGGATTGATCTCCTGGAGTGGAATCATTTCAATTCTTGGTGTAGCTGTGGGATGCTTTGCGCTGATTATTTCAGTGGCTGTCCTAAACGGATTTGAACGGGAAGTTCGTAATAAAGTGGTGGGTTTTGAATCTGATCTGAGGCTCACTTTAGGCGAAACCAAGCTGAATATGGACAATCTCAGCACTGCCTTTGATCAGGAAAATGACATTGCTGGATATTCTGCTTTTATTGAAAGGAAGGCCGTCGCTATCGCCATGGATGAGCGGTCGCTTGTCAAAGTAAAAGCTGTTGAGGAAGGAAGCCTACAGAAAATATACAAGATTGATGGTGTTGGAGAGATGAAAGTTATTGGAAACAAGGCGCCCGTCTATGTTGGTAAAGGAATCGCTGACCGCCTCGGTTTGCAGAGTGGAGACCGTTTGCGCCTCATGAATCCACTGGATAATCAGATCTATCTCGGAATGCCCACTGTCCTGGATGGCCGTGTAGCGGGTGTGTTCGAAACTCGCATCCTGGATTTTGATCAGACCTATGTCTTTGTTCCTCTTGAGGTGGGTCAGGCCCTTTTTAAATCCATGGACACCTTTGACGGTATTGATTTCCGGCTGACGTCTTCTGCCAGAAAAGATAGAATGAAGGCACTCATTCTTTCCAAAGCGCCTGCTGGTGCTGTTGTCTCCGGCTGGGAAGATATGCATCAGACACTCTTCCAAGCCATGCAGATGGAAAAGCTCGGTAGCATGGTTGTGCTGAGCTTAATCGTCATTGTGGCCTGTTTCAACATTGCTTCCACACTCACCATGCTTGTATTGGAGAAAATTCGCGAGGTCGGAATACTGAAAACCATAGGCTTTTCACAAGTCAGAATTGGAAATATATTCCGCCTGCAAGGGATATTTATCGGTGGTTTTGGATTGCTGCTGGGAGGCGGATTGGGTCTTCTATTCGTTTTGGGGCAGGAGCGTCTGGGATTGATTCGATTGCCGGAAACCATCTATTTTGTTCAGTCACTGCCGGTAGCAATCTCTTTAACTGATGTAATCACGATCTTTCTAATTGGCGTTATTGTTATTGCTTTGGCTGTCTATTTTCCCAGCAGGGAGGCTAGGCGACTTTTGCCTACGGAAGCCATACAGTACGAGAAATGATTCTGAAAGCTGAAAATATTTGCAAGAGCTACCCTACCAGCGCCGGCCCGTTGGAGGTGCTGAGAGATGTTTCTTTATCTCTGAAGGAGGGAGAACTGATTTCCGTTGCCGGGCCGTCCGGATGCGGTAAGTCGACTTTGCTCAACATACTCGGTACTCTGGATCAGCCTGACAAAGGGACTCTTGAAATTGCTGGAAAAAATGTAGCGTTACTGGATGATGAATCTGTCTCTAGGTTGCGCAGTGAATCCATCGGTTTCGTTTTCCAGTTCCATCATCTATTGCCTGAGTTCACCATTGCGGAAAATCTTACGATACCTCAACGGCTGTTGGGTCGGAGTGAAAAGACCGCTACTGATCGGGTAACGGAACTTCTTTCAAAGGTAAATCTCTTGCCTAGATCTAATCATCGTCCCAACGCTATCTCTGGCGGTGAACGTCAGCGGGTGGCAGTCTTGAGGGCTCTTGTGAATGAGCCGGGTATCGTGCTGGCTGATGAACCGACAGGTAATTTGGATGTGGAGACGGCGCGGCAGTTGATGGAAATGATCCAAAATCTTGCAAAAGATTTTAATCAGGCCTTCCTTATCGTCACTCACAATCCGGACGTGGCGGCACTGTGCGAAAAGAACCTCACAATAAATGAAGGCACAGTTATTCCAGCACCATAAAAGTGATTTGATTGGGCTCGGATAGGAAAGTAAATTTGCTCAGGCTTATCTTAGTCGTATGAAAGAAAACTTTTCCAAACGTGTTCAAACGATCATGAAGTACGCCAAGGAGGAGGCTATCCAACTTGGCCACAGCTATGTGGGGTCGGAACATCTTCTTCTCGGGATTCTCCGCGAAGGGTCGGGCCGCGCCGTCGGAATGCTTGAAGAGCTTGGCTGTGATTTGAACGAGATGCGGCTCATGATTGAGGATATGGTGAAACCCGCCGGTGGCACCATGACCTTGGGTCATCTTCCCCTCACAAGACGTGCTGAACGTATTTTGCGCAATACATTCACTGAAGCTTCAAATCATAATGCAACAATTGCAGATGACTATCATCTGTTGCTTGCAACGCTACAGGAGAAGGAAGGTGTTGCTTTTGAGGTTCTTACCGCCTTCGAAATTGATTATTCATCCGTTGTTGAGTTGCTGAAAGAAGAAAAGGAAACTTCTTTACCGCCGAGATCAAAAAGTTCCGCTACTGCCAAGAAGACAAAAACTCCTGCTCTGGATCATTTCAGTAGAGATATCACCGAGCTGGCCCGCAACGGTAAACTTGACCCTGTCATCGGCCGGCAGCAAGAAATTGAACGTGTAGCGCAGATTCTTTGTCGCAGAAAGAAGAACAACCCAGTGCTCATTGGTGAGCCGGGCGTAGGAAAAACAGCCATTGTCGAAGGTCTAGCTCAGCGGATCATCGAACGTGATGTGCCGCGGCTGCTTCACAACAAGCGCATTGTTGCGCTGGACCTTGCTGGCATCGTTGCCGGTACCAAGTATCGCGGTCAGTTCGAAGAACGAATGAAGGCTATCATGACGGAATTGGAATCCTCTCACAAGATCATTCTTTTTATTGATGAGCTTCACACTATTGTTGGCGCTGGTAGTGCATCGGGCTCTCTGGACGCTTCTAACATGTTCAAACCGGCGCTATCGAGAGGCGATATTCACTGTGTTGGTGCTACAACCCTGGATGAATATCGGAAACACATTGAGAAAGATGGAGCATTAGAGAGGCGGTTTCAAAAGATTTCTGTGATCCCGCCGACTATTGAGGAGTCAGTGGCAATTCTCAACGGTCTCAGGAGCCGATATGAAAAACATCACAAGGTCAAGTTTGATGATGATGCTATTCGAGCCTGCGTTGAGTTGAGTCACCGATATATTACAGACAAGTATCTACCGGATAAAGCTATAGATGTATTGGATGAGGCAGGTTCCCGCCTGCATTTGCAGAATCTCACAGTACCTGATGAAGTAGTGGAATTTGAGTTGGAGATTGAGCAGATCAGGTTTGAAAAGGACACTGTTGTTTCTAGTCAGCAATTTGAGAAGGCGGCTAGTCTAAGAGATAAAGAAAAGGTCCTGTTAAAGTCCCTTGATGAAGCGCAGCGTAAATGGGCCAAAGAGGAGACGAAACATGCGCCGTCCGTAAGTGAACAGGACATAGCTGATGTTGTTTCCATGATGACGGGTATTCCTATCTCTGAAGTGGCTGAGACGGAATCGGAAAAACTCCTCAAGATGGACGAAAATCTCAAAGAGTTTATCGTGGGTCAAGATGAAGCGATTAATATGCTCGCGAAAGCGATCCAAAGAGCGAGGGCCGGCCTGAAGAATCCTCGCCGACCCATCGGTGCTTTCCTTTTCCTCGGACCTACTGGTGTCGGTAAGACTGAGACAGCTAAAGTACTGGCCAAGCACCTATTTTCTCACGATGAATCCCTCGTGAAGATTGATATGTCCGAATACATGGAGAGGTTCTCAGTATCCCGGCTCATTGGTGCACCTCCCGGCTACGTGGGATTTGAAGAAGGGGGTGAACTCACAGAGCGAGTACGCCGCAATCCCTATTCGGTCATCCTGCTTGATGAGATCGAAAAAGCACACAATGATGTCTTTAATCTTTTACTCCAGCTTCTTGATGAAGGTATCCTCACGGACAGCATGGGGAGAAAGGTGGATTTCCGAAATACGATCATCATCCTCACCTCCAATATCGGCACCCGTGGTTTTGGTAAAGTGGGGACCTACGGCTTTGGAGATTCCTCAAAAGATTCAACTTTTGAGGCGATGAAAAACCGTGTGCTGGAAAAATTGGAAGATGTGTTCAACCCGGAATTCATTAATAGACTCGATGAATCCATTGTCTTTAAACCTCTCGAAAAGGACAGTGTTCTGAAGATCATCGATCTTCAGTTAGGTGACCTTGTGGATAATCTCAAAACAAAGAAAATGCAATTCCAAATTACCGATGCCGCAAAAACTCTACTTCTGGAACAAGGTTTCAGTAGTGAGTTTGGCGCCAGGCCCATGCGCCGTGAAATTCAGTCTTCCATCGAGGCGCCTCTCTCTGAATTCATCCTTGAAAGAAGATTTAGGGAAGGAGATACTATCAAAGTGGATGTCCTAAAGGGACAGATACACATTGTAAAACCGAGAAAACATAAGAAAAAAACTGTTGTGAAAGGGTCTAAGACCCCCCGAAAAACCACAAAAACTGACAAGAAGTCATAAAAGCTTCCGTCGGGTTTCTTTAATATTCTGACATAATCGCCCACTTTTTGTCTTTGGCACACTATTTGTGCTTAACAGAACGATAATTGATCAAACTTTAAGGAGTTTCAGGTATGTCTAAAATCATTGGAATCGATTTAGGAACCACCAATTCTTGTGTCGCCATTATGGAAGGCGGCGAGCCAAAGGTTATTACAAACCCAGAGGGTGGTAGAACGACACCTTCAGTTGTTGCCTTTACCAAAGATGGGGAAAGGTTGGTGGGTCAGCCTGCTAAGCGGCAAGCTGTTACAAATCCCAATAACACAGTCTACTCCATTAAGCGGTTCATGGGAAGGGAATTTGATGAAGTTCAAACAGAGATTAGCGAAGTGCCCTACGAGGTCAATAAAGGGAAATCAGGCGCTGTTGAAGTTGCCATAGAAGGGAAAACATATCTACCACCTGAGATCAGTGCAATGATTCTTCAAAAACTTCGCCAGACCGCTGAGGAATATCTTGGTGGGACGGTAACTGAAGCAGTAATAACAGTTCCCGCCTATTTTAACGACTCACAACGGCAGGCGACAAAAGATGCAGGTAAGATCGCAGGCCTGGAGGTAAGGCGAATTATTAATGAGCCTACTGCCGCAGCTTTGGCTTATGGCTTGGATAAAAAGAACGATCAAAAAGTGGTCGTATTTGATTTGGGTGGAGGAACATTTGATGTTTCAATTCTTGATATCATGGATATTGATGGTGAGAAGTCTATTGAAGTAAATGCTTCCAATGGCGATGGTCACCTGGGCGGCGATGATTTTGATCAGAGGGTTATCGATTGGATGGCTGATGAATTTAAAAAGAGTGAAGGGATCGATCTTAAAGAAGATCCCATGGCTCTCCAGAGGTTGAAGGAAGCGGGAGAATCGGCAAAGCGTGAACTGTCTTCTTCCAAACAGACTGACATTAACCTCCCTTTCATTACTGCAGATTCAACCGGACCGAAGCACCTCAACATGACATTGTCCCGTGCGAAATTTGAAGAGCTTGTGGATGACCTGGTTGAGCGTACAAAGAAACCTTGTGAACAGGCACTTAAGGATTCCGGGCTCAAACCGGGCGATATTCACGAAGTAATACTTGTTGGTGGATCTACCCGTATCCCGAAAGTCCAGGAGGTTGTGAAAGATATCTTTGGGAAAGAACCCAACAAGGGTGTTAACCCTGATGAGGTGGTGGCTATGGGGGCCGGAATTCAAGGTGGCATTCTCGGAGGAGATGTTGAGGATGTCCTTTTGCTGGATATTACCCCTCTGTCACTTGGTATTGAGACACTGGGCAGTGTTTTCACAAAGTTGATCGAGCGGAACACCACTATCCCCACAAAGAAAAGCCAGATCTTTTCCACTGCTGCCGATAACCAACCGTCGGTTGAAATCCATGTGCTTCAGGGTGAAAGAGAGATGGCCGTATATAACAAGACCATCGGTAAGTTTCATCTTGATGGTATTCCCCCGGCACCGCGCGGGATCCCTCAGATCGAAGTCACCTTCGATATTGATGCGAACGGTATTCTCAATGTAGGTGCCCAAGATAAAGCCACTGGAAAAGAACAGAGCATCCGTATCGAAGCATCCAGCGGACTGAGTCAGGAAGAAGTGGATAAAATGGTGGATGATGCGAAGAAGCATGAAACTGAGGACAAGGAAAAACGTGAAGAAGTGGATGTAAAAAATCAGGCCGACCAGCTCATCTACCAGACTGAGAAAAACCTCAAGGAATTCGAGGAAAAACTCAGTGATGACGATAAGAAACGTTTAGATGAAACAGTTGAAAAGCTAAAAACGGCCTCTGAGGGGAGCAATTTGGAAGATATGAAGTCAGCTACTGAAGACCTCAATTCGGCTTGGAACGAAATTGCAGGCAAGATGTACGAAAGTTCCAAACAGGAAGGTGCCGGTTCTCAGGAGCCACCTGAATCCACCGGCGAATCCAAGAAAGGGGACGATAAAGAGATCGAGGACGCAGACTTCGAAGTCGTAGACGATTAATTAACTCTATATTATATCTATCTACTGAATGGCGAGTCATTTGATTCGCCATTTTTGTATTTGGAACTTCATTAGGTTAAATTTGTTTTAGAATAGTCTGTTTTGAGAAAAAGAAAAAAAGCACTCCTAATTCTTTCGCTTGTGCTGGTTTTGCTCAGCGGTAGCGTCATTTATATTGTCTTGGCTCCTGGGCGATGGACAAGGGAGATTGTCCAATATGTAAATCAATCACTCATGTTAGACAGTGGATGGAATCTTTCGATTGGAAATCTGGAAGGTCAGTTGATCTCTGATATCCACCTTGAAAATATTTATCTTCGAAACAACGATGGTTCCCTTGTCTTTTTTTGTGAAACAAGTGCTCTAAACTTCGATATTTCTCAGATTATCACCGGTAACTGGGCACTGTCTAATCTTGTTCTTGACAATGTATTGATCACGCTGAAAGAAGCCGAGGAGGAAATTGACCTCGACATGAAATTTATGGAACGATTGGCCTATAACGGTTTGAGAGTAAAATCCTTGTCTGTCAACCAATCTTCGATACTGGTCAAGGAAGGATTAAACGAAAAGCTTTACAGCTTTGAAGCGTCCGGTCGCCTCCAACCCGATGGAGAGGCAGTGTCATTTCATGTCTCTCATGCCATGGTCCACGATTTTCAAACTGACAGTCAGCTTGATCTGGAAAGCGGTAAACTGAGGCTTGGGGCTTCTCAAGCTAGTGCCAGCAATATTTCAGCTGTTTTCAACGGTTATCAAATCTCATTGGATGGTGATGTTCAATTTTCTCCTAAAACAGATCTTGCAATGGAATTGAGTATTCAAAATATTGATTTAACGGAATTCAAATCGTGGCAACTTCCCGATATCTTCGATGCGCAAAATGCTGATTTTCACATTGAAATCAAGTCTGATTTAACTCAAGTGTATGTTGAAGCGAGACTGGATGAATCGGCTACTTCCACTCTCATTGCCGATATTGAGACACATTTTGAGGTAGATAACGGTGTTTACCGGTTATTCGATTCTGAGATTGATATTAATGAGGCTCGTTTCACCGGCAGTGGTATCTGGGAAGAAGATTCTAACCTTTCTCTTGATCTCTATGTTTCCGATCTCGATCTCTCTGAGTTTGGTCTCTCGGCAAAGAAGACCAATATTCAGGGTACCACCAAGATTAATCTCGCTCTTAGTGATGCCAATGACCTTTCTGGCGTCACTGCCAAGGTTGCCCTTCAGAATGACAACTTTGGTAGCGCCGAATTCCTGGCTGTTTCAGGAAGAATTGACTATAGTAACGGCATCGTTTCTTTTCCTGATTCACTGACTATAAACATGGGATTTGGTACCCTTCAGGCAAAGGGTAATGTCGACTTGGAAAGAGAGAAAACAGATCTTGTCTTTGAATTACAGGAAACCTCTTTACCGGTATTTGCATCATTCGCCGGATTGGAGGGGAGCCCGGATGGTGTGACTTATGGCACAGTGGAATTGTCTGGCTTTATCGATGACCCATCCGTAAAGGGAAATCTGACCATTCGCAAAGCATCTTTCAGAGATATTGAGATCTCTTCATTAAAGTCAAACTTCATGATTAACTCAATTTTCAAGACACGGCACGGCTCACTAGCTGCTGAGGCCGGAAACACAATCTTTGGTAACGTGAATGTGGATGGTGCCTCTCTTAATCTGTACTTTATGGGAGACACTGTTCTCATCGCCAATGCAGATGTTAAATCAGGTGACGAGAATCTTAGACTCTCTGGTAAAATTGTGGAATTTCAATCGCTGGAAGTTGATCAGCTACAATCTTCTCTTCAGGGACAGTTCGTTTCCAGCTTGGAGCCTTTCTCTGTTTCCCGAAACAATAATCAATTTAAGATCGGACCTGTCCGTCTGAAGATCAATGAAGGATTGCTAGAAACAAAACTTGCATTCAATGAGGGGATCCTTGAAGAGGGTCATTTTTCGGCAATTAATATCGATTTAGATGGTGTCAGCAAACTGTTTAATCAACCTCTGCCGATTACCGGTTCTGCTTTTTCTGAATTCACCGCCAGCACGTCAAGTGAGCAGTTGTCGTTTGCAGGTTCCTTCCAGATCCGCGATGGAATTTGGGAAAGTGTTGCTTTTGATGACCTTCTTTTCACTGCCGCACTTGAAGGCGACCAGGTTACACTCAAAGAGATGCAACTTAGAAGAGGCCAGGATATTGTCTTAGATATTTCCGGTTTCTACACTGTAGAGGTTGGGACAGATCAGTTTCTTGCTGCAAAATCCGACGGCCTGTTGAGCTTCTCAAGTAGTTTTAGAGAATTAGACCTTGAATTGCTATCTCCTTACTTTCCAGGATGGTGGGCTCTTGAAGGTGAAGCAACAGGAAGTTTCGCCATGAGCGGTACCTCGGAATCATCTGAAATCGGTTTTTCATTTTCCGTTACTGATCCCCGCTTTTCTCTTATCGAGGCTCAGCAAATTTCCGCCACCGGGCGATACATCAATCATCGTCTCTATTTTGAGGATCTTGTTGGCTTGACCAAAACTGGTGAGTACACCGGTGAAGGATATCTTCCTGTCGATTTCGAAGTTGTACCCAAGGATGAAGACCGGTGGATTGAATCTGATCCCATAGCAATGCAATTTACTTTGCGAACCTCATCCATGGATTTTCTGTCACCATACTTTACAGAAATCGATTCTATAACGGGCGATATTGAAATTGCACTCCAAATTGAAGGAACCCCGGAGAAACCGGTGAGGAATGGTTCTATCGATATTTTGGATGGCAAAGTTTACTATACCTGGCTGGACATTCCCATCGCAGGCATTAGCGGTAACGCTTATCTCAAAGATAACATGCTCATCGTTGATAGGCTTACAGCCACTTCAAATATTCCCGATGACACCAATTGGGGACAGGATTTACGTTCTAACCTAGCCAAGGTTTCCGGTGGCAGGCTCTTCGGGGGGAAAAAAGAGAAATTTCGGGACAATCTCCGGATCACCGGAACCATGGATATGACCCATTTTTTCAATCCAAACCTGGCTTTTCTGGTAGATGGCTCGGATGTTTATGTGCGGACACTTCTTGGCGAAATAGAGGGCTTAGCTGATTTGGATCTCTCAGTTACCGGTAAGGATACCGTAACTATTGCGGGCGATATTGTGTCCAACGAAGCGGTTCTCAGGATGGAGTTTACAGGGGGAGAAGACTATGGCGAGATCCCGACCGAAGACGGCACTGTGTTTAATTATAGGATCAATTTCCCAATAGGCGACAAACTTTTCATTCAGAATAGCCAGATCGATGCCGAAGTGTCCGGCAACATGTCAATTCAAAAGCTGGGCAATGATCCTTACCGTTATGCTGGCGAGCTCGATGTGGTTGAAGGAAAATTCTACTATTACTCCGATGTATTCAACATTGAAGAAGGTCATCTCGCTTTTGATCCCACTGAACTGAACCCCAAACTTGATATCAGAGCTACCACGGATATTTCGGGCGAGCAAATTCTTGTCAGTTTAACGGGCGAACTTGATGATCCTGTTCTTGTGCTGGAACACAGCGAAAACTTCTTCAGCCAGGAGGATCTGCTCCAGCTCCTGACTCTTCAGAGGCGGTTTGATGATAATGTCACCGGGGAAATCGGCAGACAGTCTGCTTTTCTTTTCGGGAGGTTTCTTGAAAATGAACTGGAAAAGAACCTTGCTCGATCAAACCCTCTTTTCGATGAGTTCGAAATTGAGGGCTCCAGTACGCTAATCGATCCTACAGACGAATCAAATCTTGCCGTGAAAGTTGGTACCCGTCTTACATCAAATCTCTCCCTAAGCTATAAGAGAAGTTTTTCTCTTGTGCAACCGAACCAGTTGGGTGTAGAGTATCGTCTTAACCGAAACGTTTCTCTTATGGTGACGTACGATGAAGACGGTCAGGTCCACCTCAAATATCGGCGCAAGTACCGGTTCTAGATTGATTCCCAAAATCAGAACGCCTCTGGCGGCATTGGCACTTGCCGCTGTGACATTCGTTTCTCTTCACGGTCAAATCTCCACTGTAGAATATATTGTGAGGACTATCAAGTTTGAAGGGAATGAGACACTGTCAGCTAACGATCTGAAAGAAGTGCTCAAACTGAAAGAACCAATACTCTGGAATTCTATGGAGTTCAATCGCAGATCTCTGAAACTGGATGCTTTCAGCATAAGAAACTATTACATCTCACAAGGTTTTCTCGAAGTTGAAGTGGAGGAATTTTTCAAGACTCTAAATGATAACGGCGTCGATATTGTCTTTAAGATTCACGAAGGAGCAAGATCCATACTACGATCTGTTACTGTCCAGGGTAATCGCTCCATAGAAGAGAAACAGATTCTTCGGCTGTTGGATTTAAGGATAGGAAGACCGCTGAATCTCTCCGCCTTGAGCCGCAATTTTTCCGAGCTGGAATTCAAATATCACACACTAGGGAAACTCTTTTTCAACATGGAACAAGTTTATGTTTCCGGAACGGATATTGACCTCACACTCCTCATTGAGGAAGGTCCCGAAGTGTACATTGATAAGATTCAGGTAGTGGGATTAGATAATGTGGACAGCACTTTTCTTCTGAGGGAGTTGGATTTCCGTTCCGGTGAATTATACAATGCTGAAATGGTCCGACTCTCTGAGCGGCAAATATTTGAAACCTCTCTCTTTTCTCTGGTAAATATTCTTCCCGAAAAGAGTGAACGGACAGGTAACTGGGTGAATGTAATAATTGAAGTTCGCGAGATGGAAAAGCGGAATTTGCTTATTGAACCTGGTTTTGCCCACATCCCATCCAGTAGTTCAGGCGGTGAGCCAATCTCCGGTATTGAGGGTACAGTTCGTCTTGTGGACAGAAGTGTCTACAACAGTGGCGTCAGGATGGGACTGAAAAGTTCAGTAGACTTCCCCATTGATGTGTTGATAAACCGTGGATCAGTCCCTGTAATTTTCCGATCAGATCTCTCTTTCACCAATAACTGGTTCTTGAAGTTCAGAGCTCCCAATACATTGCGATTTTTTGTGGACCGCGCTCCTGAGCTTTTGCGTGTTGACGAGCCGATACTCAGGTACGGTACGGAATGGACAGGTCTCCACAGATTTTCTGAAGAGTCTGTCCTGAGAGGCGGATTGCGATGGACCCGCATCAAATCTGATCGAATGACGGCGGAGCAGCAGCAAAAAGAGCAGCAACGCAGTTTGTCTTTGCGCTTCAGGCACCGTGACTTGGACAATCTCATCATACCGCAGGATGGGTGGTCTCTGACAGTTGATTCTGAGGTGGTAGGGTGGATTCTTGGAGGAACGCAGGATTATTACAAGGTGGACTTTGATTTTCGAAGATATCAACCTCTTTCGAAGGGACGTGTTTTTGCTTTTAGGGCAAAAATTGGCCGAATGGATCGTCTTTTCGATAAGGCTCCCTACATTCCATCTTATGATCTATTTTATCTTGGCGGAAGTACTAGTTTAAGAGGATGGACAGCGCAGCGTTATCTAACATCGAAAAGTGACGGTGTGGTACGTCCCGTAGGTGGCTTGATTAAGGTCCTTTTCAACAGTGAATTAAGGATTCCCATCGGGGGTATTTTTGGTGTTGATCTGTTTGTGGATGGTGGCATTCTTGCAGTTTCTTTGAGTGAGCTAGCAAATCAGGTCGAGGCATGGAAAGAAGGTGCGGGGTGGAATTACGGTGCCGAACTAACAGTAAGCACACCGTTGGGCCCCATTCGACTCTATTATGCAATACCTTTTACCGAACCTGGAAAAGCAGTCATCAACCTTGGTGTCCCATACGCATTTTAACGATTGGAACTTTTTCAGAACCGCCTCGTATCTTCAAATAATTTTCCTTGGTTTCAGTTTGTGGAGATAAAAGTAAAAAGTTAAATTCCCCCTCTTTTTCACTATGAGAACTGATACGAATAGAACTTTGAGAAGAGTATTTCTCACCTGCCTTTCGGTAGGGTTTCTTGTGGGCGGTTGTGCTAAAGAATCTCCTGCCGATCTTCTCTCACAAAGCAAAACCTTAATTCAGGAAAAAAAATATTCTGACGCAATTACCCTGTTGCGTCAGTTGATGGATAAGTATCCCGAAGCAGAGCAAGCTGCCGAAGGTCAATACATGCTTGGTGATACATACATTGCTTTCAACAAAAATTTCGAGCAAGCGCTAAATGAGTATCATGTAGTGGTTCAGAATTATCCAGAGACCCGCTTCGCCATCAATGCTCAATTTATGATAGGTTATGTACTTGCTAATTTTGTGGGTGACTACAAGCAGGCCAGGATGGAGTATGAACGATTTCTGGAGCTTTACTCTACTGAAGCTGATAGTGGCCTAGTTCAATCCGTGAAGTTTGAGCTTGAGAATTTGGGAAGAGATTTAAACGAAATTCCTCAGCTCAAACATATTTCCTCATAACTTTTTTCAAGAATCAACCATGACCGATTTTAGCCTAACAGAACTCAACGATAAGATATCTAAAGAATCAGCTTTTGTGAAGCCGCTCATGGATGAGATCGGTAAGGTCATAGTCGGACAAAATGAAGTCGTTACAAAAATTCTCATTGGTCTATTGTCAAATGGACACATCCTCCTGGAAGGTGTGCCGGGACTGGCGAAAACAACCATTGTGAAGACAGTGGCACAGCTCATTGACACCAAATTTCAAAGGATCCAGTTTACGCCTGATATGCTCCCCGCTGATCTGATTGGCACCTTGATTTATAATCAGAAAACAGGAGGTTTCGAAACAAAACAGGGTCCTATTTTTGCCAATATTATTCTCGCTGACGAGATCAATCGGTCCCCGGCGAAAGTGCAAAGTGCACTTCTTGAGGCAATGCAGGAACGGCAGATCACTATTGGAGAAAAGACTTTTCTTCTGGATGATCCGTTCCTTGTTTTTGCTACTCAAAATCCCATTGAACAAGAGGGTACATATCCGCTCCCTGAAGCACAGGTAGACAGATTCATGATGAAACTCAAAGTTGATTATCCCTCAAAAGATGAGGAGCTGGAAATTCTACGAAAAATGGCTGTGATAAACGGGGAAACTGAACTAACGCCTGTTGTTCATCCGTCAGCCATAAAAGAGGCAAGACAGGTGGTTAGTGACATTTATGTGGATGAAAAGATAGAAAAGTATGTGGTGGATCTAATCTTGGCAACAAGGGATCCGAACGACTATGAGTTGGGTGAAATTGCAGACTTAATAGCTTATGGCGGTTCACCTCGCGCAACGATTTTTCTCGTTTTGGCATCCCGTGCACGAGCATTTCTCGAAGGCCGGGGTTACGTGGTGCCGGAAGACGTAAGGTATGTCGGTTTCGACATTTTGCGTCACAGAATCATACCGACTTACGAAGCAGAAGCCGAAGAAGTCTCCTCAGAGGATCTGATACAACGACTCTTTGATACCATTGAAGTGCCGTAATTCAGAAGTATGATTCCCAAAGAAATCCTAAAAAAAGTTCGACACATAGAGATTCGGACCCGGAACCTAGTCAACGATCTATTCGGTGGCGAATATCACAGTGTTTTCAAAGGTCGAGGCATGACCTTTTCAGAGGTTCGAGAATACCAGCCGGGAGATGATATCCGTCTTATTGACTGGAACGTCACGGCCCGCTATAACGCTCCTTTTGTGAAAGTTTTTGAAGAAGAGCGAGAGCTTACCGTTTTAATTGTTTACGATGCCAGCCGCTCAGGACATTTTGGAACACGATCGCAATTCAAGTCTGAAATGGCGGCAGAGATTGGTGCTGTCCTCGGTTTTTCCGCCATCAAAAATAATGACAAAGTGGGGCTTCTGATTTTCACGGAAGACATAGAGCGTTTTATCCCGCCTAAAAAAGGATCTTCCCATGTGCTACGTGTTGTGAGGGAACTGATCTATCATGAACCCCAGGCAAGGGGAACAAATATAGAGGCAGCCATGAGCTATCTCTTGAGAGTAACGAATCGCCGGAGTGTCGTTTTCCTCATCTCAGATTTTATGGACAGCAAGTTTGACCAGACTTTGAAAGTTGCGAATCAGAAACACGATATGGTGGGTATACAGATTTACGATCCCAGCGAACAGGATGTTCCTGACGTAGGGCTTGTTAAGGTGCACGATGCAGAAACTGAGGAAACATTCTGGCTGGACTCCACATCCTCCCGGGCACGCAAGGAATACCGTGACATGGTCAAGCAAAAGGATATCGAATTCCAGAATAAGTGCCGAAAGATGAACTTCGATCTCATACCCATCTCCACAGAGGCAGATTATGTGGAGCCTCTCATGGCTTACTTTCGTTCTAGGGAGAGAAGATTTTGATAAAGAACACCCGATTCGCTGCCGTTGCGCTAATTATTGCAGTCGTGCTTATGGGATGTGGCGAGGGGAAAATAGCCTCCAAGTCCTTCCATGTATATAGCAACCTGGACACAGCAGACGTAGCCATTGGAGATATAGCCCGCTTTCAGGTGTGGGCTATGGGGTCCGGTGAAAGAAATATTGAATTTCCGCGGCTTGAAGTGGATAATGCCAATATATTAGTGGGTGAAGGCCAAAATCTTACCGCAAAAAACGAAGGGGATAAGGGCATTGAATTTCAGTTGACCTTCTGGGATACGGGCGCATACGATATTCCACCTTACGTAGTTCAGATTCTTACCGAAGATGGAAAAGAAGTTGATTATGCAATTCCCACCGACCCTGTCACTGTAACAGTCCATTCACTTATTTCAGAAGCACAGCCTACACTACGTGATATTAAACCGCCGGTGCCCATACCTACCATCGTTCCCTGGAAGATCATCCTTTCTCTACTGGGTATTGGGCTGTCTATGGCGATCCTGTTTTGGATGTGGCGGAAACGTGTCAAAGAAGAGCAGGTAGAAAAGGAGGAAGTTTTTATTCCTTCTCGGCCTCCTTATGAAATCGCTATGGAAAAACTGGACCAACTCAAACAACAGACCCCCACAGGTCCCGATCAGATCAAAAATTTCTATGCTGTTCTTTCTTATCTGGTCCGCGAGTATCTGGAATTCCAGTATTTTGTTAGGGCTATTGAAATGACAACTTCCGAGATCGAGGACGCCCGTTATCTTGTTCCTACGGATCAGGAGAAGCTTCACGATGTAATCACGGTCTTGAAAAGAGCAGACCTTGCAAAATTCGCCCGCTTTCAACCGAATTTGAGTCAATCCAAAGAAGATTTGAAAATGATTGAGGATTTCCTCAAGTCCACCAGACTATCGTGGACAACTGTAAAAAATGGTGTTAAACTGATGGAGGTTGTATGATTGAGATCAGAAATCTGACAAAGCGCTACGGCTCTTTTCTGGCTGTGGATGATATCACCTTTGAAGTGGAAAAGGGAAAGATCCTCGGCTTTCTGGGACCTAACGGTGCCGGTAAAACAACCACCATGCGTATTGTTACCGGTTTCATGCCGCCCACAAAAGGGACGGCGATTGTGTCGGGATTCGATGTTGTGGAAAATCCTCTCGACGTTAAAAGACGGATTGGCTATATGCCTGAAACGCCGCCTCTCTACGTTGATATGACTGTAGAAGAATACCTTAACTTTGCAGCTCGGTTAAAGCAGATTCCTGCGAAAGAGGTCAAAGGTGCCATGGAATTGGCTTGCGCAAAAGTAGATCTCAATAACGTGCTAGGTAAAGTGATTAAGGCTTTGTCAAAGGGTTATAAGCAGCGGGTGGGACTTGCGCAGGCTATCATCCACGATCCCGAAGTGCTCATCCTTGATGAGCCGACCATCGGTCTGGATCCTATCCAGATTCGAGAAGTAAGAGAACTTATCAGATCTCTTGCAGGAGAGCATACCATCATCCTTTCCACACACATTTTGCCTGAAGTCGATATGATTTGCGATGAAGTGGTGATTATACAGAATGGTAAGATTATTGCGAAAGATACCCCGGACGGTCTTTCAAAATCCATGAAGGGTGCAGAAAGATTGACCGTTGTTGTAGAAGGTCCTACCGAGGAAGTTTCTTCGGTAGCCTCCGCCACTGAAGGCGTCAATTCAATTCTTGAATCAACGGCAGAAAATGGTCACTGTTCACTGGTTTTGGAGTGTGATTTCAAATTTCATGTAAGAAAATCACTATCGAATGTTTTTTCAAAGAAAGGGTGGAGTTTGCTGGAAATGAAAGTTAAAGAGTCGACACTAGAGGATGTGTTCATCCATATGATGTCCAGTTCTGAGGAGGAGGAAGCATGAAAAATGTAATCACCATATTCAACAGAGAATTCCGGTCCTACTTTTCTTCGCCCATTGCTTATGTGGTCATAGGCCTGTTTCTGGTTCTTACGGGTGTATTCTTTTATTTGCTGATGTCCTCGTTCCTTCAGTACTCGGCAAACCTTCAGTGGCAGGCGGCGAGAATGCGCCAGCCTGCGCCTCCGGTGAATGTGAACCATATGATTATCCGGCCTCTTTTTTCAAACATCAGTGTCATTACGCTCTTTGTGGTGCCCATGATCACCATGAGAAGTTTTTCTGATGACAAAAAGACAGGAACACTGGAACTTCTGTTAACATCACCAGTAACCACGGCTCAAATTGTTGCTGGGAAGTTCCTTGCTGCCTTTTCCCTTTATGTCATCATGGCTCTGTTAACATGGGTTTATCCGCTTGTGATTGTCTTCTTTGGTGATCCCGATGTGATGCCTGTTGCTATTTCGTACATCGGCATCCTTGGTATGGGGGCTGCGTCGGTGGGTATCGGCGTATGGATTTCATCCATGACTGAAAACCAGATCATTTCAGCTATGGGGACGTTTGTGGTGCTGCTTTTCCTCTGGCTTGTGGGGTGGTTTGCCAATTTTTCTTCGGGAGCAATAGGAGGCTTTTTCCAATATCTTTCCATTGTTGAACATTTTGACGATTTTGCTAAAGGAATCTTCGATACGGGGCATCTCATGTATTACCTCTCTCTTTGCGGTATTACTTTGTTCCTTGCACATCAATCCATTGAAAGCTTGAGGTGGAGGTCGTAATGAAAGCTTTGAAACTTTGGCGTGGAGCAACTTTTGACGGACTGGGAATTTTGTTCTTGGGATGGCTTTATGGTGTATCTATTGTGAAGTTTGACTGGGTCGCGTGGAGCCTTATTGTTTTGGGTGGAGTTTTACTCCTGTTCCCTTTAGCTACCAACTACCAGAAAGTATTTAACACCATAAAATCTCGCCGAACCCAAATTGGTGCAAATGCACTTGTTATCATTGTTTTGGTTCTATTGATAGTAGGTTTGCTTGACTACCTAACAATCCGTCATTCCTGGCGGGTGGATACCACCTCACAGCGGGAATTTTCTCTCTCGGAACAGACTGTCAGCATACTCCGGAATCTGGATAGAGAAGTGACACTGGCGGCATTTGTTAGTGATTCGGAAATGCGCCAAATGGAAGACAGAATGATTGAGTACACCCATTACTCAGGAAAGTTTAATTATGAGATAATTGATCCGATCAAGGAGCCGGAACGGGTAAGAGAATTCTTCGGCCCCGATAAACAGTATCTTGATCTCCCAACGGTAGTATTGAAAACGGAGCTCAAAGATGAAGAAATTAACAGTACAGGAGAGGAAGAGATTACAAATGCACTTATTAAGGTGACCAGAGATGAGAGCCGGAAGGTCTACTTTGTCCAGGGGCACGGTGAAAAGACCATTTTTCCCGATGAGCCAGGAATGGCCAGTGCACAGTTTGTGAAGGATGAACTGGAGAAACAGCATTTTCAAGTGGATGCTCTGAATCTTTTTCAGGAAAATAGTGTTCCGGAGGATGCCGATGTTTTAGTCGTGGCCGGACCTGTGAAGATGCTGGCCTCCAATGAAGTAGAAGCACTAAGTAATTTTCTTTCCAGTGGGGGGAACGTTCTTGCTATGCTGGATCCTGAAATAGAAAGTGGCCTCGAAGAGTTGATTAATGAGTGGAATGTAAAGCTAAATAGAGATTTGGTACTTGAGTCTCATTCGAGTTTTGTTCTTACCTCATCCGGTTTGAACCGGCAGAGTAGTGTAAGTGCTGCACCTTCAGCCGCTGAGTATGGTGATCATATGATCACGAAGAATTTTCGTTTTGCAACTACCTTTGTTCAGTCCCAGTCTCTGAGCGTCGTTGATGAGGAAGATTCTGATACTGAAGTAACAGACCTTGTCTATACTAGTTCTAACAGTTGGGGTGAAATGGATTTGAAACGATTGTACGAAGAAAAGCAGGCGGAACAGGATGAAGGGGATTCAGAAGGACCTACGACCTTGGCAATGGCAGTGGAAAAGGATGACTCAGTCAAAACTCGTTTGGTCGTTGTGGGTGATTCTGATTTTGCTTCGGATGTTTATGTAGGGCAGGCACCAGGGAATATGGACTTTTTTCTTAATATTGTGAGTTGGCTCTCTGAAGAAGAGGACCTGATCTCTGTGCGTCCCAAAGAACCTGAAAACAGATCTCTCACCATGACCATGCGTCAACAGAAGCTGACCCTCTTTTTTCTCATTATTCTACTACCCATTGTGGCTGTAAGAATGGGAATCCACATATATATAAAACGTTCTTGAGGCTCTAGGGTCGGATGAAAAAGATTCTAATTCTTGCTGGTATTGCTGGTGGACTAGGCGCATTCGTCTATTTTTATGAGATAGAAGGGAGTAAAAAGAGAGAGAAAGCTGAACAGTTTGAAGCATCACTCATAAAGATAGAACGTGAAGATATTCAATCAATTACTTTGATTCAGGAGGAAGGCGAAATCATAAAATATGAGCGGACAGGCGATGATTGGGAAATAACAGAGCCTGTTCGAACTTCTGTTGAGGAGTCTGTTGTCAACGGAAACTACTCGGCATTTGCCAACGCAAAAATTAAGCGCCGGCTCAATACAACTTCTGACAAACTAAAAAATTTCGGCCTTGAACCAGCTCATGGGGAAGTAATTATAGAATCAATAGATGGCAATAAAGTAGAACTTCTCATAGGTGATGAAGCGGCTACCCGTGGTGATCTTTTTATTTCATTCCGTGATTCTAACAGTGTCTTTATTACATCCGACAATCTGAAAACAGAAGTAGAAAAAACACTCTTTAATCTTAGGGATAAAAAGATAGCACACTACGATAAGGATAAGGTGAACAGGATCGAACTGGCAACTAAAGATGATACTATCATCATTGAAAAATCGGGTGAGGAATGGTCCATGACTTCTCCCGATTTGCCAGTGGAGGTGAGCCGTGTCAACAGCTATCTCAATTCCCTCACGAACTATTCAGCAAAAGAGTTTGTGGCGGAGGAGTTTGACAATCCATCCCAATACGGCTTCGATGCACCGGAGGCTAAGCTGACACTCAGTCTTGGCGAAGAAAAGGCCACCAAAGAGTTAGTCATCGGTAAAGCCGTAAAAGATGGGGACGACACTAATTTTTTTGCTTACGAATCTGGACGAGCCCCTGTTTTTACCGTTCGCGAGTCAAACAAAAACAATGTGGCTCGCGATCCTTTTTACTTTCAGGACAAAAAGTTGGCACAATATAATGAGGATGCTCTGAGTGAGATTCGTATATCTGGTGCCTATCAGATTACTCTGATCCCTCAAGACACGTTGGGGTGGTATGTTTCCGGTGATACCACTATCAAGTTGGAGAAATCGGATATGAATCGTCTGTTCTCAGCTATTGGAGGCGTTACAGCCACGGAGTTGGTTTCAGAAAATAGTAAAGATTTGTCTAGCTATGGCCTAAAAGAACCTTTTCTTGAAGTTGTTTTGACTGATACTGCCGGTTCCTCGATAGGTTATAGCATTGGTGACTCTGATGTAGACAATGACCGTTATGCGGTTTCCAGTTCTCGTCCTCGCATCTACAAGGTAAGTATTACAACAGTCGAAAGAATCAAAGACTGGATAGAAGAGATTCGGGAAACTGACGCTACCCCACCAACAGAATAATAGCACCGCCGGATAGGGTACAGAACAGGTTCACCGTATCGTTGTTGATGAACCTGGACCCGGATATGAGGGTTGCGGGTTCGTCACAGTGATGGGCTACTTCAACTCTTTTGCTGCATCCGCCACAAGTGTATGATGCCTGAACTGTGGCACCCAGGATAGAGTCGAACACATTCGCAGCAAAACCGACCGCTACCACCAAATACAACACCTTTACATCCAGAATAAAGAACCAAGCCGAGGCTGCTATAACGGTAGCTCCTAGCAATCCTCCAACAGATCCAAGAAACGTGACGCCCCCCGACGCGCCCGAGTCTATTTTTCTGAAAGTAACAATATCTCTCGGTACATATGGGGAAAAGAAGCCGATCTCCGTAGCCCATGTATCGGCTGTAGCCGCTACCACACTGGAGAGGTAGGCGAAGTAGATAATGTCAGAGGGATTGTAGAGCCACCAGATGGTCAGGATGAGCGGAATGCCCCCATTGGCATAAACTTGAACCATATCTCGCTCGGATCCCTTCCCAAAAGATTGCCGCTGATCCTTTTTCGATTTCTTACCTATCCTTGACAGCAATGAAGAGAGCACAAAGAAGACAGCAAGAGGAATCATGAATTTCCCCCCGCCTATTCCGAAAACAAAAACACCGAGGATAAAAGCAGCCAGGGCACCATCCGAAGTGAGAACTCGAAGTGAGAAGGCTCCTTGAGCCATGATGAAAGAGAGTAATATCCACATGATCAAAACTGCTACACTGCCGTTTCCAACGCTTTCAAAAAAAAGATCATAGGTGACGGCGGTAACGATTGGTATAGAGAGATTATCTGATCCCGAATCGGAAACAGCTTCGGCTATGGTTGCCATAGCAGCCACAAAAAGAGACAGTGGCACTAACAGCTGGAGTTCAAGGGGTTCCATGCCGGCAATACTCCTGAATAATGTTGTTCCAAGACCTGTAAGCAGTGCCGAAGTCAGCGCCATCACAATTGTTCCCTGAATGGTTTTCTGGTCACGCCACGGGCGGTACGATTCGGGATTTCGTACCCCTTCTCCAACAATGGCCGCTGCTGTGTCAGCAAAGGTGAGGAGCAGGAGGGAAATCTGAAATGTAATCTGACGTTCCCACCAAAAGAGGCATAGGATGAAATAGGCCAGAGGGAAATAGATAGTGCCGTAGGATATTCTTTTTGTGGCGTGCATCCCTTCAAACTTTTTCGATTTGATGGCCACAAGATTTACGATAATAAAAATGATTGCGAGGGCTACCGGAGGTCCGTTACTAACGAAAAGGAAAGGAGACATAAGGACAAACAATCCCACCAGAACGTGGACAAATTTCCTGCTTAGTTCCGGAGTCCAGTTGAGTTTGACCCGTGCCAGTTCACTCAGGCCAATGAGTCCGAAGATCCCTAGGAGGAAGACGACAGATGTTATCCATTCGTTGGAGAAGGGAGAAACGGTAGGGAGCATAAATGAAAGTACATGACAAAGTGTAAAGAGAAAAGAGCTTGCGTAAAGTGATTCACCAAGATGACGCAAGGTTTCTACCAAATAAGAATTGCTTTGTCTGTTAGTGATTTCTCAGCGAATTATCCATCGGCAAATCACACGTCAATTCTTATCTTGATACATGGATTTCACGGTACTTATCACTTTGATCCTCGGCGCTCTCGTGGGTGGTGTGGTCGTATTTCTTGTTTTATCTCAGATGAAGAGTAGCGGTCAAACGTCCAGTGAGGAAATGAAGAACGCCTTTTCTTCCCTTTCTTTCGAAGCACTTGAAAAGTTCAATGCGCTTGCCTCAGAAACATTGAAAAACCAGCTGGAAAAGGGTGAAGCGACCTTAGAGGAAAAAAAGAAGCTTATCGATAGCAATCTGGAGACAGTCTCAAAAACTTTAGAGGAACTGAAAAAGCAGTCAACCGCTCTTGCCACTCAACTGGGTGAAAGCCAGAAAGAGACAGGCAAACTTCGCTCTACAGCAGAAGACCTTAGGAACGTTCTTTCCAGTTCACAGGCGAGAGGGCAATGGGGCGAGCGAATGGTAAAGGACATTCTGGAGCTTATGGGTCTTGTGGAGAATGTGAATTACGTTTCACAAAAGTCTTTGGAGTCAGGGGAGAAACCGGATTACACATTCAACCTTCCAAAAGACAAAAAATTGAACATGGATGTCAAATTTCCACTGGCCCATTACGAACAATACGTCTCCGCAGATAGTGAATCAGAACGTGAGAATGAAAAGAAGGCGTTCTTGAAAGATGTGAAAGGGCATGTAAAGGATGTGGCCGGCCGGGGGTACATTGATCCGGAAGCGGGGACGGTGGACTACGTTCTTGTCTTTATCCCAAATGAGTCCATCTATTCCTTTCTTCATGAAAATGATCCTGAACTGCTGGATTTTGCTCTCAGCAAGCGGATCATTCTTTGCTCACCTATCACACTTTATGCTGTCCTTTCTCTCATTCATCAAGCGGTGGAAAGTTTTGCCATGGAAAAGGCGGCAGGTGAAGTGTTGTCACTGCTTAAGGAATTCGAAAAACAGTGGCAGCTCTATGTTGAGGTCATGGAAAAAATGGGCCGCCGGATCGATGATGCCAAGAAAGAGTTCGAAAATCTGACTACTACACGGACCCGCCAACTGGAGCGGTCACTGACCAAAATCCAGGATCTCAAGCTGGGTCAGGATGGGAGTTCACTTATTGAGGAGACATCTGGAGAAAACAAAGAGAGTTAAGATATCTTCCTGAGACGCATTTTGAGATATATTCTATTCTTCTCAGTTTTTTTATTATTTACAGCTTTTCAGTTTTCACCTGATTCGTTCCGACCCTACTCTCAGGCTATGGGGGGCTCTGATTATTCCTTAGCCATGATACCCATAGAAGGGGGTGTTTACCAAATGGGCAGCCCACCTGATGAACCGGGTAGGAGCACCGATGAGGCCCCCGTCCGGAACGTGGAAGTCCGTGACTTCTGGATGAGCCAAATGGAAATTTCATGGGATGTCTATGAGCTTTTTCTCTACCGGGAGATAGACAATATTTCTCAATCCAAAGGGAATGTCGACTTGGAAATAGATGGTATTTCCGGCGCTACTATGCCCTATGTTAACATCAACAAACCGGGTTATCCGGTTGTCAATATTACACAGTATGCTGCCTCCCAATTCTGCAAGTGGCTCACGGCCAAGACAGGTTATTACTACCGTCTTCCCACAGAAGCCGAATGGGAGTATGCCTGCCGCGCCGGAACACAAGGCGCTTATTCATTTACCAAGGATGATCTTTTCCTGGATGATATAGCGTGGTATAAGGGAAACAGTGACGATCATTACCACAAAAGTGGGCTCAAAAAGCCCAACGGCTTTAGCTTATTCGACATGCATGGAAACGTGGCGGAATGGGTTTTGGATCACTATAATCCTGACGGTTATTCATCTAACCTGACATTTACAAGGGGAACGAAACTCTATCCCAAGGTGGTCCGAGGTGGTTCTTTCAAGGATGTGCCGGAAAGACTTCGTTCAGCTGCGAGAGGATTTTCAGAAAAAGCGTGGAAAAAACAAGATCCACAATCACCTAAAAGTCTATGGTGGCATACGGATGCTCCCCATATAGGTTTTCGTATCGTAAGACCAAAATCCGTACCTTTCAGAGATCAAATGGAAAAATATTGGATCAAGCCCATAAAGGAATATTGAGTTATGAAGAAAAATCCCAAAACCAGCCAGATTAACCGGCGAACATTTATGGAACAGTCAGCCAAATTAGCAGCTGCCGGTATTCTTATGAATCGATTGCCGGCCTCAACACGGAAACAGATTTCTCACGAAGGTGAAATTAAAGTGGCCTTGGTGGGGTGTGGAGGCCGCGGCACGGGTGCCGCTGCTCAAGCCATCCTGGCGGACGAAGACGTTCGTCTTGTGGCTATGGCCGATGTATTTGAAGATCAGGCCGTGCGGTGTTACCAGAATCTTATAGATAGATTTGGCGATTCTGGTAAGGTGAAAGCGAGTCCGGAGACCACCTTTATCGGTTTCGATGGCTATCAAAAAGCTATTGACATGGCTGATGTGGTTATCCTTACTACGCCTCCAGGCTTCAGGCCACAACATTTTGAATATGCTGTCGAAAAGAATAAGCAAATTTTCATGGAGAAACCTGTGGCGACTGACGTGTCAGGCATTAAGCGAATACTTGATGCGGGTAAACAGGCTTCCGCAAAAAAACTCAATGTGATTGTAGGACTTCAGCGCCATTACCAGAAAAACTACCGGGAAGTGAAGAAACTGTTAGACAGAAACAGGATTGGAGAAATTGTTTCTGGCCAAGTCTATTGGAACAGCGGCGGAGTGTGGGTGAGGCCCAGAAAACCTGAACAGACCGAACTGGAATATCAGATGCGGAACTGGTACTACTTCAACTGGGTCTGCGGTGACCATATTGTAGAACAGCATATCCACAACATCGATGTGGCCAATTGGTTTATCGGTTCTGTGCCAGCCTCTGCCCAGGGAATGGGGGGCCGCGAGGTGAGAAAAGGTCCCGATCACGGCCAGATTTTCGATCATCATTTTGTGGAATTCACTTATCCTGACGGGCAGGTAATAGCCAGCCAGTGCCGCCACCAGAAAGGGTGCATGAACCGGGTGGAAGAGGTGTTTCAAGGAACCAAAGGGAATGTTCATGTCCACAGTGGAAATTATGGTTTAGTTACTTCAGGTAAAGGAAGAAATATCTACAAACATCAGGATGAAAATGATATTGACCCATATCAACAGGAACACAATGAGCTTTTTGCCGCTATCAAAGCTGGAAAGTACAAGTACAATGATGTAGAGAGGGGTGCCCACAGCACTATGACTGCTATCCTTGGCCGCATGGCTACCTACTCTGGGCAGGTTATTACCTGGGACGAAGCCATGGCTTCAAATCATAAGCTGGTCCCCGAACTGCACTCCTTTAATGATACCGCCCCGATTTTACCGGATGAAAATGGGAACTATCCCGTGCCTGTTCCAGGTAAAACCAGATTCATCTAAACTGAAGGTAGAAAAGATGAAACGAAGAGAATTTATCAAAAAGGGGGCAGCTACAGCCGCACTGCCATTTGCTGGCACCGTATCTCTGGCCAAGTCTGACAATGGTGCGAAAAAGAAGGAAAAAATATTCAACCTCAATTACGCACCTCATTTCGGCATGTTTAAACAGAGTGCTGGTGAGGATCTATTGGATCAGATCCAGTTTATGTATGACCAGGGATTCCGCTCAATGGAAGACAACGGAATGAAGGATCGGTCACGATCGGATCAGAGCAGTATTGCGAAAAAAATGAGTCGCCTCGGCATGACCATGGGTGTTTTCGTAGCACACAAGATATATTGGCAGGAACCGAACCTTGCCAGCGGCGACAAGGTCCTTCAGGATGAGTTTGTTCAGAATGTGAAAGATTCGGTGGAAGTGGCTAAGCGGGTGAACGCCAAGTGGATGACCGTGGTCCCCGGCTATGTGGACTTGGGCCTGGAAATGGCTTATCAGACAGCCAATGTGGTGGAAGCCCTTCGGAGAGCTAGTGATCTACTGGAATCCCACGGTCTTGTCATGGTGTTAGAACCACTGAACTGGTGGACCAACCATGCGGGTCAATTTCTCACCGGGATTCCCCAGGCTTATGAAATCTGCCGGGCGGTGGACTCTCCATCATGCAAGATTCTGTTCGATATCTACCATCAGCAGATCACCGAAGGGAATCTCATCCCCAATATTGACAAGTCTTGGAGTGAGATCGCTTATTTCCAGATCGGTGATAATCCCGGGCGGAAAGAACCGACTACAGGAGAAATCAATTATCTGAATGTTTTCAGGCACATTCACAGCAAAGGGTATAGAGGTGTCCTTGGTATGGAGCACGGAAATTCCAAGCCCGGGAAAGCGGGGGAGATGGCTGTCATCGAGGCCTACCGTAAAGTAGACGCTTATTAGAGTTTGTTAATCAAATCTTTATTGATTCCAACAGTGATATTTCAATTGGAAGATAAACTGTTTGTAATAGTCGTGTAAAGGGTAACTCAATCGCATGTTTATTGCATGCGAATACCGCCGTCAAGTCGAATTGTTTCTCCGTTCATATATGAGTTTTGAACAATGGTTGATACCATTTCCGCATATTCTGACGGCTTGCCTAGGCGCTTGGGAAAAAGTACCTGTTTGGAAAGGCCTGTAACAACCTCTTCTCCAAGTCCTTGAAAAAGAGGAGTGTGGAATATTCCTGGTGCAATGGTGCAAACCCGAATTCCATACCAGGCAAGATCCCGTGCAACAGGTAATGTCATGCCCACAATACCACCTTTGGAAGCTGCATACGCGGCTTGTCCTTTTTGCCCTTCAAATGCAGCGACAGATGCGGTATTGATAATTACGCCGCGCTCCTCATCCTGATTTGGCTCGTTCATTGCCATCTGTTCAGCTACAAGTCGTAATACATTGAATGTTCCATTGAGATTGATATCGATCACTTCCTTGAATGTATCCAAGGGGTGGGGGCCCTGTTTACCTAAGGTTTTAACCGGTGGACCAATCCCGGCACAGTTGACCAGAATATGCACAGCTTTTAATTGTTTCATTGTGGTGGTGATACCGGCCTGTACTGAGACATCATCCGCTACGTTAACCTCCTGAAATAAGACAGCTTCACCTAATTCTTCAACAAGAGTGTCTCCTCGCTCCTTATTGAGGTCAAAAATCACTGCCTTGTTGTCCATCTCAACCAGTTTTCGAACCGTTGCTTCACCCAGACCGGAGGCACCTCCGGTTACAATTGCTATTTTATTTTTTAGTTTCATTTATTCTGATTTCATCTTTTCACCAGTATGATCAAAATTACCTCGCACTATTGATTTCTCTGTTTCGATTGTTGTAACAGACCTTAATGGCCATAAGCCGAAAGCAAGAGAATAACAGGTAGAATTTTATCCGAATGAAAATCACCATCAAGGATAAAAAGATTCGTAATTTCCGCAGTCAGCGATCTGGGAAAAAGTTTTGAGTGGGGATACAACTAAAAACAACAAGGAGTAAATGATGAAAAAGTCATTACTAATGATCTTGGCTATCGTTACAAGTTCTTTTATTTATGGCAAGGATCGTTCTTTACCACCGGACACCACCATCGTTTCTTCACACAGTATCACGGTGAAGGGTGATCGTTTCAACTATAAAGCAACTACCGGCACTCAACCCGTCTGGGATGAGAATGGGAAGCCTGTTGCGTATTGCCACTACACATACTATGAGAGGTCAAATGTTAAAGATCGCGCTTCCCGGCCGCTGATGATCTCTTTTAACGGTGGCCCCGGTTCGGGCTCGGTCTGGATGCACTTGGCCTACACAGGTCCTACGATCCTTAAAATTGATGATGAGGGTTATCCAGTTCAGCCCTATGGCGTGAGAGAGAATCCCTATTCGGTACTGGATGTTGCCGATATTGTCTACGTGAATCCTGTGAATACAGGTTACTCGAGAATCGTAGATGAAGAGGTGAAAAGAGAGAAATTTTTCGGTGTGAATAGTGATATTGAGTATCTGGCGGAGTGGATTAATACTTTTGTTCAGCGTTATAACAGGTGGGAGTCACCCAAGTATCTTATCGGGGAAAGCTACGGTACCACTAGGGTCTCCGGGCTTTCGCTGGCACTGCAGGGTCGTCAGTGGATGTATTTGAACGGAGTTATACTGGTTTCCCCTACAGGGCTGGGCATCGATGGCTCTATCGGAAGAAGCGGACCTGTAGGCGCCGCCCTCAAAGTTCCCTACTTTACTGCCGCTGCGTGGTACCACAAGAAACTTCCTCTGGACTTGCAGCAGCAGGATCTGGCGCAAATTCTCCCGGAAGTGGAAGATTATGCCATCAACGAATTGATCGCCGTCATTGCCAAGGGAGGTTTTGTTCAGGAGAGCGAGAGGAAGGAAGCGGCCAGGAAGATGGCCCGCTATTCCGGGATTTCAGAAAAAGTCATTCTCCAGCACAATCTGGATATTCCTACTTCCTTTTTCTGGAAAGAACTTTTGAGGGAAGAAGGATATACGGTGGGCAGACTCGATTCCCGCTACAAGGGGATCGACAAGGCAGATGCTGGGGAGAGTCCCGATTTCAACTCAGAACTCACTTCCTGGCTCCACTCCTTTACTCCCGCTATAAACTATTATTTCAAGAACGTTCTGAAGTTTGAGACAGATGTGAAGTATAACATGTTCGGTTCCGTCCATCCGTGGGACTGGGATAAAGATAATACAGGGGAAAATCTGAGGCAGGCAATGGCACAGAATCCTTATCTGCACACTATGATTCAGTCAGGCTACTATGACGGTGCCACCCGGTACTTTGATGCCAAATATACTATGTGGCGGCTGGATCCCAGCGGCAGGATGAAGGAGCGCCTTAGCTTTAAGGGGTACCGAAGTGGACACATGATGTATCTGCGTCGGGAAGACCTTGAAACATCAAATGAGGACATCAGGGAATTCATTCAAAAAACGATTCCAGGCAAGAATGTACCGGCAAAGTATTAGACGGGATTTTCTTTAGTTTCCACTCCAGCCGCACCAATCATCACCGTCCATGCCGATGGGTGAACCTGCCGGCGGATCCACCGGTTTTGGTACAGAGATTGAAGACGGATCATCCATAAACTTCTGGATTAGATGGACAGCATAACCGTAATGTGCTTTTAGCCCTTCATTCCGTTCCCGCCTTTCCTGACTTTTTAACCATTCATTCAATTCACCAATTTTCATCATAGCCACGGCCTTTGCTTGATGGGAAGCTGACCGGTGACTGGCAAGCCCCATAAGGTAATGGAGGGTCACCATGTCCACCACTTTCTGGATCTCCCCGTCAAGACCGTTTTTACGGCTGGCATACCAGGTGTTTTTGAAAACGGTGTTAATCACTTCGTCAAGGCCAGGATTATTTGAATCTCTGGCATGGTATTCCACAAGTCGGGCTGCTCTTTGGTGATGAAGGACCATCTGCATGGTCAACCCGGCTGCTGTTTCCGCTGCCGCGAGGGCGTCGAAAGCAACACCGGTGTGAACGTTGAATGTTTCCCTTGTTCTCGGATAACCGAAAGCTCGGGGAGGGATTAGATCGAGCACATCTGCCGGAATGGCCAGTGCCTTAGGCATTACTGTATTCATAAGGGCATCCAGAGCTCTCCGCTGTTCCTTTGGATCGATAATCTTTACTATTGGCTGACCGTCTCCCCGAACAGCGTAACGAAATTCCAGACCACCCACCACTTTCGAGGCAGCCTCTAGCTGATAGCGGTGATGTAGGTAAAGAGGTACCAATACCTCTTCCAGAGATGAGTAGGGTGCTCCCTCTCTAATGTTGGCTTCACCAAAGTTGGACAGGGCGATGCCTCTCACCTTCATGAGGTGGTTCAGCTGATCAACAGCATTTTCACCGTTGTCCCAAAGATGTGCCTGGGGGTGGGCGCTTCCCAGCGGCCGGGCATCTTGATCCGTGATGAACCAGAGGCCCCGATTCCAGGCATTACTTAGAACTTTTTCCAGTTCGCTATCTTCATTGGTTCCTTTAGAAAAGTCCCTGTAAGCGTACTCCACAGCTACCTTATCCCATTCACCGATATCCGTATCGTAAGCATGGGACCAGTCCAGAGTGCCGTTGCTGCGTATTTTCATCATTGGATGCGGATAGTCCATGACAGAAGCCCGGCCTTGGGCACTTGAGATGTAGTTGTGAGGAAGTCCTAAAGTGTGACCAATTTCATGAGCTACAAGCTGGCGAAGACGGGCTAGAGCCAATTCTCTCATGTCATCAGGAACCTTAGTGCCATTTTCGTAAGGTGCCATAAGGCCCTCGGCAATGAGGTAATCCTGCCTTAGTCTGAGGGACCCTAGTACTACGTGCCCTTTGAGAATTTCCCCTGTCCTGGGATCACGGACAGAACTGCCATAGGACCAGCCTCTTGTGGCCCGGTGGACCCAGTTAACAACATTATATCGGATATCCATGGGGCTGACGTCTTTCGGAAGCAGTTTGACCACAAACCCATCTTTATATCCTGCTGCATCAAAAGCCTGGTTCCACCACCGGGCTCCGTCAAAAGCGGCAGACCGAACTGGCTCCGGCATACCGGGATCGATGTAGTAAACAATGGGTTCCACCGGTTCTCCGCGCCGACCAGAGGGATTTTTTCGATTGAGCCGGTGACGGCTGATCACTTTCTTTACAATGCGCTCATCCAATGGTGTGGCGTAGTCCATGTAGGTCAGACCATTCATACCGGCACGGGGATCAAACTTCCGTGTTTCATATCCAGCCTCGGGAAGTTCAACAAATGCATGGTGTTGTCGGACTGTGACAGCCGAGGCGGTAGGGGAGACGTCCCGGATGTAGCGCCCTTCGGGAGTCCCCACAAATGTGAGAGTTACCTCGAATTCAGAATTCTTGGGGAAGTTCTCTGTCCTGGGTAGGTAAAAAGCAGACCGGGACTCGTCCATTTTATAGCTACCCTGTCGTGACTGTTTCAATCTTCCTGCCACATTATGGGCATCTCGAAGGAAGAATTTGGTGGCGTTTACAAGAACCGTATTGCCTGTCTCCGCCTCAACTTTGAAACCCCAGTGGGTGGACCGGGCGAAGGCATCCTCTACAGCTTTTCTTTCAGCTTCATCTTCGGAGACGGCTCGATAACCATAATTCTGTTCCACCATGAGTACTTTGGGACCAATCCGTTCAAACAGTACCAGATGACTTCCGCCCAGTTGTGCTCTATCCAGACCGATATCGTTTGAGCCGATACCAGCGGACAGTGATCTGATGTAGAGCAATTCAGAATCGAACTTATCGATTTTCACAAACATCTCACCGGTGGCATCATTCCAATAGGAATCCATGAAACCTTTAAATTGCTTCATCCCTTTTGTTTTTTCCTGGATGGAGGGAAAATCAGCGCCGTAGAGTGAGACGGAAAAAAGTTGCAAGACGAACCATATGCTTATTTTTCTGTTATTCATGATTAACCCCTTTTCATTTGAAGATTTGAAAGAACAATATACAAAAGTGAGTTATGATTCCCACGCCGGGCAGGCAAGATTTTTGTAATCGCACCAGTCGCAGTGGTACCCGCTACAGGGCTCAAATTGTCTGGCGCGGATACCCCGGGCTACATCGGTAATCTTTTCCCGTATGGCATCGAGGTCTTTTTCCGTGAAAGCGTGGCTGTGCTCAGGCTGTTCCTCATCGCGAAGGAAGTAGAGTGTTGCCGTTTCCGGGATGCCTGCCAGCTTTTCATCTTCAGCCTGCTGAAGATATAGGCTGTAAATACCGAGCTGGACAGAGTTTTTGGCTGGTGTGGATCGCTTGCTGGTTTTGTAGTCGACCACCTTGTTCCCGTTTGAGGAATTGTCTATACGATCGATCATGCCAACGATACGGATGCCATCAAGGTCGAAGGAAAATTTTAATTCCGTATCCAGAACATCTGGCGGTTCCTGTTTGGTATTATGGACATATCGTTTCAGCATTTCCACCGCTTGTTCCTTCAGCTTTTCTTCACGTTGCATGTAAGTAAATTCCCCACTTTTCCACTCTTCATCGAGAATCTGAAGAATTTGATCTTCGGTTATATTTCCTTCGGAACCGTGGAAGCGTTCCAGCACCTTATGAATAATATTCCCAAATGTGAGCTGTGGTCGGCTGGCTGATTCGGGGATCTTGTCTATCTGTTTAAACCTGTATTTCAGAGGGCACTCCAGATAGGTTTCAACGGTACTTGCGGAGAGTGACAGGGCTTCTCCTGGAGAGGGGACAAAGTTGTCACTGAGTTCATTTCGCAACTCTTTTTCCCACGGTTCGTTACCCCACTCTATAGTTTCTCCGGCGTGAAGCTTGTGGAGGGCATCCAGTGCCTTGATCATCTTTGCAGCGTTGGTGTAGTCATTTTGAGCCACCGCTCGCTGGAGCCTGTCCTGGTACTTCTTTTTCAGGTCTAACGTCATTTAGATTTTGTCCTTTGTTACTGCAATCTCCGAATCGATTTCATGAACCAGTGATTTGTCCAGCTCCTTAACAAACAGTGAGGTTGCTTTTGACGGTGCCAGTAGAAAAAGTTGTTCTTGAGCTCGGGTGACAGCAACATACATGAGGCGGCGTTCTTCCTGGAGGTGGTGATCCCGGTCAGAGAGGGTGCTGTGTTTGGCATACTGGATCCACTCATCGGGCGGGCGGATCACCAGTGCTTCCTGCCTGAAAGAGAGAGGAAAACTCCCGGACCGGTTGAATGGGACGAATACAACTGGGAATTCTCCCCCTTTCGCACCGTGAATGGTCTGAACGGTAACCGCATTACTGTTTACTGAAGGGGGCAGGTGGGCCGGCCGGTTGCCGGCCGTCATCATAGATTCCAGATATAGATTGAAACGGTGCAATCCCCGCTCGTTTTCTCTGTCACGGCTGAACTCCTGAGCTTTATTCAAAAGATTCCCAATATTGATGAGAGCCAGTTGATCTTCATAGTTGTGTCTTTTAGCCAAAGGCCGCAACAGTGCTGTCCTTTCGCAAATCTCCCACAGCATCTCACCGGCATTCTTTTTCTTGGAAAGTTTCTGCAATTCTTCAACTTGCTTGAAAAGTGCTCTTGCCTCTTGCGGAAAAGTTCCGTTGAGAGAATGTAGAAGTTGGATTCTGGGCGTTAGATCCCGAGTGTCAAAACGGCTGAAGAGTTCATAGGCAGTTTCATCATTGGACGCTTTACGAAGGAGCCGGTAAAGAGCGGTCTCTTTGTGCTTACCTTCACCAACCACCTGGCACCACGCCACAAGTGTTTTGATTTCAGGAATCTCGAAGAAATGCCGGAAATCAGCCTGAGTCGGAATGTTGGCGCCCAGGAAACTGTCAGCCAGAGATTTGGCCTGATTGCGTGTTCTGCAAAGGACAGCAATATCTTCAAAAGAGAATCCCTCAGAGAGCAACTCATAAATCTGGTCAATGATGATTGTCGGCTGCTCTATTTTGGTTGCCCAGATGAGTTTAGGGCGAGGTCCTTTACGCCCGCCTTCAGACTCGAGAAACTTGGCCTGTCTGTCATCATTATGTTTTATGATATCATTGGCAAGATCAAGGATTTGCTGGTGGGAGCGGAAATTCGTTTCCAGCGGCGTGGCGAGGAAATCTTTGTGGGAGCCGTAACTCTTTTCAAATGCTTTAATGTTGTACGCGGAGGCGCCGCGGAAGCTGTAGATCACCTGATCATCATCGCCTACTACAGTAACGCTCTGCCTTTTGTGGGCCAAGAGACCAACGATTTTGTTCAGGGCAAAATTGTTATCCTGGAATTCGTCCACAATAATGTGGCGGAAGCGGTCCCTACACGCTTTCAGAGCTTTTTCATCAGATTGCAACAGCTCATGCGCCTGGAGGATCATATCACCGTAATCCACAGTATCCAGATCCTTTTTCATCGCCTGGTAGTGACCATAGATTTGTCTCAAATCACGGATCTGTGCCAGCACCTCTGTGTCAGTTTCATTTTGAGGATCGGGCATGGCCGCCGGGTCCAGCAGTTCGTCCCGGCACCGGCTGAAGAAAGGGAGGAAGCTCTTCACCACCGCTTTTTCAGGCTCCAGAGAAAATTCCGTTGACTCGAATGGGCCCAGATCGTCAAATCTATCCAAAAGCATGTAGATCGCCTCACTCTCGTCCAGCAAGCGAGGTGTTGGAGAAACATTGCCGAACTCTTTAACGGTCTGGTAGCAAACGCTGTGGAAGGTTCCCACTGTTATCTTTTCGGCTGGATGCCCAACTTCAGAAACTACCTTCTCTTTCAGTTCTCGCGCCGCCCGTTCCGTGTAAGTAATCATGAGAATATGGAATGGATCGATACTTTTGTTCTCGATGAGATGCACTATGCGCTTCACAAGAGTGAAGGTCTTACCAGTGCCTGCACCGGCCATGATCATGAGAGGAGAAGGAGAATGTTCTATGGCCTGACGCTGCTGGAAGGTTGGATGGTTACTCACGTCAAAAGTTACAGACACAGCCCCGTAGAAGGAATGTCAATAATGAAGTTTCAGATTGATATTCAACCGGTTGAGAGATAATTTCCCGTCAGAGGATATACTCTTGCCTCGGTATACTTTAAATATAAATGGTCGGGACCGGAAGGTGTCGGTGGATGAAGATACTCCCTTGCTCTGGGTTCTTCGCGATGAGCTTGGTCTGACCGGAACGAAGTTTGGATGTGGGCGGGGCCTGTGCGGTTCGTGTACGGTTCATTTGAATGGCGAGTCAACCCGTTCATGCATGTCCACTGTCGATTACGCCGAAGGAAACGATATTACCACCATCGAAGGCCTTTCGCCTGACGTCACTCATTTCATTCAGGAAGCGTGGATTGCTGAGGAGGTTCCCCAGTGCGGCTATTGTCAATCTGGACAGGTCATGGCCGCCGCTGCCTTACTGGAACGCAATCCCAATCCTTCCGATCAGGATATTGATATGGGGATGAAAATGAATCTTTGCCGTTGTGGAACTTATCAGCGAATCAAGAAAGCCATACACCGGGCTGCAGATGAGATGAAATGAGCAACTCTGTTTCCAGAAGAGATTTTCTCAAAGTGACATCATCAGCAGGTGCCGGACTGATGATGGGTGTTTACCTTCCTGGAAAACCCCGTTTCAAATCTGCAGCCTCGGACAGTTTTGAACCTAACGTCTGGATCAAAATTTCACCGGATAATAAGGTTACCATCACTCTGGCGAAGTCAGAGATGGGCCAGGGAGTCAAGACAGCTTTGCCCATGATTGTGGCAGACGAATTGGATGCGGACTGGCAAAATGTAGAAGTAGTTCAGGCCGATGCCCACCCTGACAAATATGGCGGAATGATGACTGTTGGGAGCAGAAGTGTAAGAGGCGGTGCCTGGATGCGACTCCGGGAGACAGGGGCCACTGCCCGTGAGATGCTTGTCTCCGCCGCCGCAAAGCAATGGGGGGTTGACCCTGCATCCTGCCGGACAGATAACAGCTCCGTTTATCACGATGCATCAAACAGATCTCTGACCTACGGCAAACTGACTACCTATGCATCAGGGCTAAAAGTCCCCAAGAAACCGCAGCTGAAAGACCCTTCCCAGTTTAGGTACATTGGCAAATCCATACCCCAGATTGATACCCCGGACAAAGTAAGCGGGAAAACTGTTTTTGGACTGGATGTGCGGCTCCAAGGCATGCTTTATGCAACCGTTATTCATCCGCCAGTTTTCGGTGCAGCTGTAAAAAGTATTGATGATCGGGAAGCAAAAAACATTGCGGGTGTAAAAAAAGTGTTTCAGGTTTCTTTGGGTGTAGCGGTGGTGGCCAAAAGTACCTGGGCCGCCTTTAAGGGTGCCAGGGCACTCCAGATTAAATGGGATAATGGTGATTTTTCCATGGATTCAAAGGACATTTCAAAAAGCTTCCGGGACCTGGCCAGAAAAAAGGGTGTAGTTGCCCGAAATGACGGAAATGCTGAAAAGGCCATGAAGAAAGTTGACAGTCGTCTGGAAGCGGTCTATGAGGTACCCTATCTGGCTCACGCCACTATGGAGCCTATGAACTGCACGGCCCATGTGAAGCAAGGTCGCTGCGAACTATGGGTTCCCACACAGAATCCCCAGGGATCTCAGCGGACGGCAGCCCAGCTCACAGGTTTTTCCAATGATCAGGTCACAGTGCATGTGACCCAGTTGGGGTGCGGCTTTGGCCGGAGAAGCAGAACTGATTTTATCCAGGATGCCGTTGAAACAGCCATGAAGGTCGACGCCCCGGTGCAGGTCGTCTGGACAAGAGAAGAGGATATGCAGCACGATTACTACCGGCCTGCTACCTACAATCTCTTTGAAGCAGGACTCGATAAAGCGGGGGAACCTGTAGCTTGGAATCACCGTGTGGTGGCACCACCTATCGGCAGAAGGGGAGGCCCCAACAGCTTGGATCGTTCTTCTGTTGATGGTGCGTCCAACCTGCCCTACGATATCTCCAATATCTTTGTGGACTATTGTCGGTCTGATATACCTGTCCCCGTCGGCCACTGGCGCTCGGTGGGTCCTTCACAGAATACGTTTATTACGGAGAGTTTTATCGATGAAGTCGCCTTTGCCGCCGGAAAAGATCCGTTTGAATACAGAAGAAAGCTGCTGAAAAACCAGCCAAGACTCCGAAATGTTCTGGAACTGGCCGCAGAAAAATCCGGCTGGGGTGGGAAACTTCCCAAGGGCCTCGCAAGGGGGATAGCCATAGTGGAAGATAAGGGAAGCATTTGTGCACAGGTTGCAGAAATCTCTATTGAAAAGAGTCAAGTGAAAATTCACCGTGTCACCTGTGCTCTTGATTGTGGTCAGGTGATCCATCCGGGAATCGTGGAATCACAAACTGTCGGCTCTGTGGTGTATGGACTGTCCGCTGCCCTCTATGGCGAGATCATCATTAATAAAGGTAGGGTGGCCCAGAGCAATTTTGATGATTATCCTCTTCTTGGTATACATGAAATGCCTGAGGTCGATGTCCACTTGGTGGACAGTCAGGAAGAACCAGGTGGGGCAGGTGAGCCGGCCGTACCACCTGCTGCTCCCGCTGTTACAAATGCAATATTTGCCCTTACAGGACAGAGGATACAGAGTCTGCCAGTTTCCCTTAACGGGATGAGAACTATGTAGTCCAGAAAAACCTCTTTTTCTTGGAAGAGGTGTTTTAGGCAGTCCTTTTTGCTTTATTGTAAACCTGATCCGAATTACAACTGTTCTTACTATCCATTGGAAATGGGTGAAATTCCTTTTTAACCTTTTACCTTATTGCTCCGTCAAAGGAGCAAATGATAGATGAAGGACGGCGATCTTGTAATACGGTTTCAAAATGGAGAAGAACAAGCATTTGATGAACTGGTTAAAAGACATTATTCAACAACCCACAATTTACTTGTCCGGCTTTCAGGCAATAGCATGGACGCCGATGATCTATGCCAGGAGACGTTCATTCGAGTCTACCAAAGTCTCAGGAAATTCAAAGCCCAGTCACAATTTTCAACATGGCTATACAGAATTGCCGTCAATGTGGCCAACAGCCACCACCGAAAAGAAAAGGTCAGACAATTATTATCATTTGGGAATGATCCTGAGACTATGGCAGTTGATGAATCTACGGAACCCCGTGAATTGGACCCGGAAATGTGGGATGCCATTCACAACTTGCCACAGAAACAAAAAATGGTATTAACATTGAGAATATTTCAGGAACTTCCCTTTAAAGAGGTCGCCAGCATTTTGAATATGAGTGAAAACAGTGCAAAGGTGAATTATCACCACGCCATTCAGCGACTTAAGGAAAGATTAGGAGAGAAAGAGTAATGTCGATCGAGAGACGGATCAATTCCCTGAAGGGTAGTTCTCATGAACCGGGTGATGCCGAATCTTTCCTGACTAATCTGAAAGGTGAGATAATTCAACGGGACCGCCGTCGGCAGAACATTATAAATTCTGTTTCGGGTCTGGTCGTGGCACTTGCTATGGGTGTAGGAATATATATCAACAATCCCGCTGCCGATTCAACCTTTTCCACAGTAGATATGTCTGAGATAATTATTGATCTGAGTGACCAGCCAGACTCAATCACCGTTTTTGATGATGAAGAATTCATTGTGGCATCAATGGATTATCTCATTGGTGGTACAGAATTGATAAGTACCGGTTGGTCAATTATTGAAGACCTTTCACTTTATAGTTACCTGGAAACAGGAGAAAAGATATCTCAGGAGGAACGGTCATGAAAAGAACCATAATAGCATTTGTAGCCCTCAGTTGTTTGTTGACAGCCCAGCCCCGACCTGGAAGTCCCATGACACCGCTCCAGGATCGTCATCGCGGCAGTCGGCTGGAGATGATGAAAATGTGGCAGCTTACGGAAAGGCTGGCACTGACTGAAGAACAGGCCAGTAAATTTTTTCCGAGGTACAATGTCCTTGAGAAAGAACTTATAGAACTTGGTACGGAGCAAAAGGAATTATTTCGTGAAATGAGAAAAATGATGGGTGAGGACAAAGAGGTCACCGATAAAGAACTGGAAAGAATTACCAAAAAAGTATCCGAACTGGAGCAACAGAAAATAGAGAAAAAACTGAAGTTTTTTGAAGACCTGGATGAATTTCTTTCCCCAAACCAGCGTGCCAGGTACCTCGGTTTTGAACTGTGGTTTAAGGATGAACTCCGCCGGGGATTGGAAGAAAGAGTGAAAATGGGGCCGCCTAGAATACCTGGTGACTGGAAAAAAGATATGAAGCGACAAAAGAAGTGGAATGAGCCTCGTCGCTGGTAAGATTTGAATAGATTAATGCAATTTTTATTTTAGAGGGAAAAAACGGATCGAGATGTTCCAAAACTCAGAAATTGAAGATGGTCCTAGAAAATTACTGCTTATGTAAGCAATACATTAAATTTCACAGTAGTAAAAGAGAGATAATGATTAATCTTGAAAACTTGAGATCATGAGGAATAAATAAGTGCGTAGGATAGCAATAATAGCGTCAATTCTTTTATTAACAGTTTTATCAGCCCAACCCCATGGTCGGCGGGGCCAGGGTATGCAGCGACAGCAGATGAAGGATGCTCCTAAAATAGGCGTCGTTTATGGAACAGTTG
>MDSZ01053828.1_pt1 | contig 42618 bp, 28 predicted proteins | sample 811201 | NCBI WGS metagenome assembly MDSZ01 (sample SAMN05326647, study PRJNA326480) | marine metagenome | isolation source: seawater | place: Indian Ocean: North | collected 2010 | reverse complement strand
AACAAACCCTAGCAGAATATACATCCCCAGATGTGAACACTATCTCAATAGTCCTCCAGGTGATGACTGGGATGGCGTCTGGACATTAACCAGTAAGTAAAAAACATGACATAAATGAATACGCAATATAGATTCATGCGTAGTTTCCTTGCCGGACTATCTATTTCATTATTAATGGGTCAAGACCCATTTGTCATTGATTCCTCATTATCAAATTCTCTGCCGAAAACCTTGGCAAATTCAATAGAAATTGCAGATGTTAATAATGACGAAAATAATGACATCATAATCTCAGGTTATGATTCAACACGATTCGGCCTATACATTGACATAACCCTTGGAAATGATGGTGGCTCGTTTGACCAAGGTTATGAAACTAATTTTATTACATATTCAGATACCATCGCAGAATATTTTGGAGGGATCGGTAATGCAAGCCTAGCAGATGTGAACATGGATGGAAAGATTGATATTTACGTGAATGGTTCTGCCAGGTCAAAATTACTTTTTAATTCAGGGTCAGGAAGTTTTAGTACATCCTCCTGGCTTCAAAATTTATCCATAACATACAGTAACGGGAATTTTGGAGATTTTAACATGGATGGAAAGCCCGACCTTTTCATCACTGGGGTAAACGAATTTAGTGACCAGATCCTCAATCGATTATATGTTAACGATGGAAATGCTTTCGTTAATGACCTTAACAATTTCTTTCCAAATCTTGTAAATGGTACAAGTGAGTGGAATGACTATGATAATGATGGAGATTTTGACCTCATCATAAGTGGGAGGAATGCTGATGTTACCGCTTCCGTGACGCGTTTGTTTAAGAATGATCCAATAGGAAGGCTATCTGAGTTGACAACCGTTGAGTCTTTAATTGGTTTAAAAGCTGGTGCTTTTCATTTTAGTGACCTGGACAGTGATGGTGATAAAGATCTAATCATGACCGGGTGGAATAAGATTGAGAACAGATTGGTCACAAAAATATTGGAGAACGAACCCCTAGGAACGTATTCGCCTCTGCCCAATCAAATTGACTTTGCGGTTGCCTATGGGACAATTGATGCAATTGACATTAACATGGATGGACTCCAAGATCTTGTCATATCCGGTGCTAATTCAGTTAGTCTAAATGCTGGCCGTGTTCACTCTTTGGAAGGAAGAGTATACATAAATAACGGGAATGGTACATTTACTGAGGTAAAACAAATTCCTGGTGCACGGGTTGTTAAATTCTCAGATATTGATCAAGATGGTGCACCTGATATCATTGTGAATGGGACTACAGAAATAGGAAATGCAGACAGTACCTTTTCTCGTGTCTACATAAATGAAAATACAACAACAAATGAAGTACCTGACTCACCTAATGCTCTAACAGCCTTTGCAGTAAGCTCAAGAGCCATTTTCTCTTGGGGATCTGGTTCTGATGACATTGATGAACCAAATAGTCTATCTTACAACATACGCATCGGCACTTCCTCTGGTGGAAATCAACTCTTGTCATCATCCATACCTTATAATACGTCTAATGTAGGACAAAGGCTAATTCGTGAATTCAATGAGATACCACATGGCACATACTATTGGGCAGTGCAGACCATGGATGGGTCTGGTCAAAAGTCCAGTTGGTCGCGGGAGGACACTCTTTTTATTGGTAGATTGGTCGAGTCGACTCAATCCTTACCAGGAGTATATTTTTCAACTGGAGGTTGGGCCGATTACAATAATGATGGTTATATGGATATTGCTCTCACTGGACAAGATTATTCAAATGAAAGCATCACAAAAATATTTACTAATGAAAATGGATTACTGACCCAAGATGTTGGCCAAGATATTGAAGCTGTTGTTGGAGGTCATCTTTCTTGGGTTGATTATGATAATGATGGTTATTTAGACCTATCAATAAATGGTTTACAGGTAATTGATTTTTGGCCTTACGTAAGAACATATTTTTATAAATATGATCCAGAACAAGAAAAGTTTGTTGAAGATATTGAGTCAGAACTCTTTTTAGATAAAAACTTAGATGATTATCAAGATTACGTGGTCGCAGGCGGGTCTAACTCCCATCACTGGGGGGATTATGATAACGATGGAGACCTTGATTATGTACACGCTGGTTGGGATGGTTACTATCCATATCAATTTAATAGGCGTCTTGATGTTTTTTACAACGATGATGGCATACTTAGGCTTGACACCAATCAAACTGATCTGGTGCCAATATACCCTGGGATGGTTCACTGGACCGATCTCAACCTCGATGGAAGGCTAGACCTCGTAACCATTGGAGCTGATGCAGCACAGGAAAACTTGAGGATGCGATGCTATCTAAATAATCCAGACAATATTCTGACTCAATCAATGACGTGGGAGTCAGAGATTTTTGGTGTGACAGCAGGTGCAATAGCATTTGGTGACTATAACAGCGATGGCTATGATGATTTTGCGCTGACTGGACTAAATGCTAACCAAGATCTAGTAACATATGTAGTCCAAAATGGCATCAATTCATTTATTGTAACTCATATCATGGATGGGGTTTATTATGGCAAACCATCATGGGGGGATTATGATAATGATGGGGACCTAGATCTCATCGTAACAGGACAGTCTAGTACTTATGGGCAATTAGGATCGGAACCCAGAACATTGATATTCAAGCAAGAAAATAATGATTTTATAATTGACCAATCATTATCTATTGACAGCGTAGGGATAAGTTTTACACAGTGGGAAGATTATGATGCAGATGGAGACTTAGACCTTTTCCTTTCCGGATTCAAAGCAAATCAGGATGTGGTATCAAAAGTATATGATAATCTTGAATCATTAGAGAATCCCAACAAGGCACCTAATCCTCCCTATCTATTAGATGATTCTAGCATAGATAATGACAAGATTACTTTGAAATGGAATCCACCTGTTGATCCCGATAATGCCAATGGTGGTTCAACACCAGAGCTTGGATTAAGGTATCAGATACAAGTTGGATCAGAAGACCAGAATAATGATCACGCAATAAGTACGGGAAAATATGGTATCGGTAAGTTCGGATATGTAAAGGTCAATGGAAATTTTGCAGCCCAAAAAACATTAAAAAACATGAAGGAGGGCAGCTACAGTTGGCGAGTTCGTGCCATCGATCATGGGCTTGCTAAATCAGACTGGTCAAATAGGGAATATTTTTACATTGATGTTACCCCACCTACCATCGATACCATCAGAGCAAACTATGTTTCTTCTGACCAGATTATTCTTGTGGTAAAATTTAAAGAAGATTTCTACCTTGATCTTAACATTGAACCAACCATACTTGTTACGCACCCATTATATCCAGACATAGGAGAAGCTGGATCTGAAGATGATTCACTTTTAGTAGAAAAACAAAGTTTTAATGGTGACGAGTGGACAGGTGTACTGAGCCTACCTGATGACTACAATGGTAAAGCGATTCACGTACACGTTTACGGTGCTCAGGATGATAGACAAAATAAAATGACCCGTGCTTCCATATACAAAACACCAGAAAGCATAATCTCAACATTTGGGGGGACAGCGATTAGTCAGGATGGTAATGTAAGCATTCTTTTACCTCAAAATGCAGTCACTAATGACATATCGATATCGATCACAGGTCAAAATGTGCCACCCGATTCTAGTTCCTACATTTATGAGGTAGATAGAGGAATTACTTATCTCATATCTGACCTATATGACATTGAACCTTTTGATCGGTCATTGTTAAAACCAGGTATTTTAAGAATTGGCTTCCCAGACAGTACCTGTTTGATCACAGAAACAGTAAATCAGTATTTTAATCTTGAATTAAATAGTTTTTCAGATTGCTTGGAACTTGGTGGTGAATGGATAGCAATGCCAGATTCAGGGATGACACCTTTCATCGGATTAGTGGATACTTCCATCAATGGTGTGTTACCAGTATTAAAGATGGGAGGTTCACAAATATCGATCAATGGAGCCTCGTTCATGCAGGTTCAGGTTGAGAACTTTGGGACCTATGGGGCATTTGTGTCAACAGACAATACTCTTATGTCTGATTCAATAGATGTAGAATCCATCGTATGCCAACCAAGAGTTTTTTCTCCGGGTGGCTCAGGATCTGTTTTTGAATTCACTGAAACGAACATCATGTATTCTCTTGAAACCTCAGAAGAGGTTACTGCAAGGATTTTTAATCTATCTGGAAGATTAAAAAGGATAATTAAACCAGAAACCATAACTCAACCAGGGCATCAAATCCTGAATTGGGATGGAAGAGATTCAAATGGTGAAATCGTACCTAGTGGTCTTTATATCGTAACTCTTGAGAAGGAAGATACGATTCTTAGAACAACCGTGGGTGTTTTAAATAGATGAAACAGTTCTTTACTTTTCTCTTTCTAACAGCTTCTATTTTTGCTCAATATGATCAATTATTTGTTGGAACACGGCCACTTAGCATGGGCGGTGCATTCACTGCTATTGCAGATGATGCAAATGCCATTACCTGGAATCCCGCAGGACTCCCTGGTCTTAGGAGAACTGAGTTCACCTCAACCTACGCCAACCTTTATAACTTAGGCATCATACAATCATACTTGGGATTCGTGAGGCCATTCTCAGATAAAATTGCACTTGGTTTCGATTGGTCCAGTGTTGGCCATGATGATGGTGAATTATCCTATTCGGAAAATAAATTGAATTTTGCGATAGGCTATCAGCCAGGAAAATTATTTTCAGTTGGCTTTACCCTTAAATACCTAATGAGAGACATGCTATTGGATGAATCTTCCTATGGAAAAAGTTCAGGGCTAGGATATGATGCAGGATTGTTGATTCAACCATTGAAAAATCTAAAACTAGGTCTTGGATTATTTGATCTTGGAGGCACATCCGTATCCTACAAAGATAAAACCAACGAAAAGGTTTTAGGACAAGCATTTAAACTTGGAATTAGTTACGCTCCACTTAATGGTCTTACCTTGGCTGCAGATGTTGGAGACAGATTACACCTAGGGGCAGAGTATGTCATAGCCAGTCGGATTAGTCTTAGAGGGGGTGTTGAGCAAGATATATCTGGCGATGAAAAGATACTCGTCCCATCAGCTGGTCTATCGATCAAATTAAAAACAATTGTCATGGAATATGGATACGAAAGTCATCCTTATTTAGAACCAACACATCGCATAACTCTCTCACTTCAACTAAGCCCTGCAGTCGTAAGCATTACAAAAACAACCATAGCGCACAACCCGATATTTCGATCACTACATCGGTACTATGAATCAGAGCCATTCATAAAAGTTGGTTTGAAAAACATCTCTGATGAAGACCTACCAGTAAATGTATCATTGTTCGTTCCCACCATGATGGATAATCCACACTCAGAGTCTGTTACATTGCCTCCAAAATCTGATGAGGAATACGATGTGGGAATATCCTTTAGCAGTGATGTATTAACATCAAAAAAAGCAACCTTTGATAACTTAGTCCAACCAGAAGTAAAAGTAACATATAAACAAGGTGGTGAAGAAAAATTAGCTCAGAAAAAAATGGAATCATCGTACGTACTTGGTAAAGGAAAACTGACCTGGAGCAACCCTGACATGATTGCTTGCTATGTTACCCCTGCAGATGCGGTCGTTGATAAATTCTCAAGAAATTTCATTCAGTATTACACCCCTGTGTTAAACGATTATTTTGGTCGGAGCAACCTTGGACGGGCGATAATTCTTTATGATGCTTTGGGCACTCACGGTCTTGTCTATAATATTGATCTAGAGACACCTTTTTTAGATATTGCTGATGATAAATCGGCTTTCGATACCGTTAAATATCCAGGTGACATGTTGAGAGATAAAATTGGTGACTGCGACGATCTAACTGCACTCTATGGATCTCTACTTGCAAATCTTGGTATTGAATCGATGTTCTTGGATGTTTTCAAACCTGGCGCAGGACATATTTTTCTGATGTTTGACAGCGGAGTAAAGCCTGACGATGTAAGCAAATATTTTCTTGATGAGAACGAGGTTGTGGTATTAAATGATAAAGTTTGGATACCAATTGAGGCGACATTAGTTGGAAAACCATTTTTTTCAGCATGGAAACAAGGAGCTTTAAAGTATAATGAAATGAAAGCAGAAAATTATGTTAACGAAATATCAGTAAAAGAAGCTTCAGCAAAATACCTAGCAGGATCACATGTTACGCCAGATATGCCGATGCCAGTAATTGATGGCATAAATGATCTTCTCAAAGAGGATATCAAACAGTATGGAATGTGGCTAGAGCAGATAGTATATAATTCTGTTGGAAGCAAGTTAGTTGCTGCAGAGGACTATTACGATGCAGGTGTCAAGTACATGGAATTCAAAAGATATAAAGAAGCAATTGGGATGCTAGAAACAGCTATTAACATGAAGCCAGTATTCCCAGACGCAATCAATACTCTTGGTGTATGTTATACCAAAACAGAAGAATATGTTAAAGCCATCGAATTCTATGAACAAGCCATACAACAGGCAGGAGAGCATGCAGGTTTCCTTTTAAATATTGCGATATCTCAGTTTATGCTTGGAAACAAAGGTCTAGCAAAACAAAAATATGAAGAGGTCGTAATGCTAGACCCCATGTTTGAAGGAAAACTTGATAAGGTATTCGGAGCGGCCAAATCCAGTATCGCAGGACCAACAGATGGACCTACGGTTAAAATATCTGATGATCTAGAGGCTGAACTTGCAGAAGGATCATCTAAGGGTCTAGTAGAACTAAAGGAACCACCTAAGGATGTAAAACCAGAAGACATAAAAAAGATTGATTTTAGAAAACGGAGAGCTCGAAGTGATAACACTATTGGAGTAACATTTGCAAGATTAGGAAACTATTCAATGGCGATAGATTATTTTAAAAAGGCAGTAACAAATGATTTCGGTGAAATGGATTACAAAGTTAATCTTGCTGTTGCCCTATATAGGATGTATAAATATGATGAGGCACTAGAATACTATGAAGAAGTTAAAAAAGCTAAGCCAGAACTTGTCACTCAGTTAGACTTTATAGAAAGTATGGGAGAAAATACACCAAAATTTGAAAAATTTGATTAATCTTTCGTATATTTGGATTGTAATGGATAAAACATTTTTAATTATAGCATTCTTTTTTAGTCTCACTTGGGCTCAGGATGAAGATGATGTAGACTTAGATGCAATGTGGGACAATACCGTTTGGAACGATATTGAAGATGTTGCTGATGCTGGATATGAAGTTGAAAAGATAACAGCTGTTGCTGGTGTCAGAGGTGCTGAGGCTGAGGATGAAGCGTTACACCACCTCTATTACAGACAATCCATGAAAGGCCCTAGCAAAGTTGAGTTAAATAAAGCACTAGGAAAATTATTGAACACTCTCACAGCTCTAAAACAGAAAAACCCAGAGCACGAAAAAATTCCAGAAGTGACACACTACGTGATTCAAATCTATAAAAAACTTGAAGAAAAATCAAAAGCAAGAAAGTTTGAGCAAGAATTGCTTTCAGTTTCGCCTGATTCAAAGTGGGCTAAATTTTATAAATAATCGATAAGATGTTGAAATAATAAAAAAGCCCCAGGTTGGGGCTTTTTTATTTATATACCTTTTTATTCCCTTCTGGGTCAACCAAGATCCAACCTCCACCAGGAACCTCACTTCTTACAATACCCTCACCTCTTAATGAACCATCTGGAAACCAAAATGTTGCTTTACCTCTTGGTATCCCATTAACATAATTAATTTTCATTTCTTTTTTTCCATTCTCATACCACTGAAGCCAAGGACCGTTTTCTTTTCCGTTTTCATATTTTATCTTTAGAGCTTTTTTCCCATTCGGATGCCATTCTCTGTACCAGCCATCTGGAATTCCATTGATAAATCTTGCCTTTAAAGCTTTTTTTCCATTCTCATACCATTCAGAATACTTACCCTCTTCTTTACCATTTACATAGAATCCCTTAATGGATCTTTTTCCATTCTCATACCATTCTTTATATACATCCACATATTTATCCTGATCAAACGTTGCAATCAATTCTCTATGCCTAGTAGCACCATCATCAAACCATTGTTCGAACTTTCCATTTTTTCTACCTTCATCAAAATTTCCAATCATTATTGGATCACCGATCTGATTAAGAGTTTGCCATAGGCCGTGTTTGATACCATCTTTGAATTCACCCATTAACATACCTATGTCTAATTGTTTTATGACAGGGCCTGTATATGGAACTTGGTCAAGGTAATATACCCCTGCAGTGGAGTCCAAATAACCCCACTCAACAGCTTTGGTGCTGTCATCCTGTCCAATCAGAAAAGATAAGTGAAAAAAAGTGAGGAGAAGTATTTTTGATTTCATTTTCATTAAGTATAAAACTCAATTGACTAATTTAATAACCGCGAAAGTTAATTAAAATAGGTTGTTTTACTATTAAATAAATTGAGAAGAATAAAATTATATATCTATTTCTAAACAAAATTAATCTTCATTATTAGAAAGCTACCTTATAGGTTCTTATTTCAAAAGGAGTGAGGTTTATTTCTAATTCGCCTTCCAAAATGATTGGCTTTGCAACCTCATTCCATTCCATTAAATCACATTCAGTGATAGTGCCATTTATTAATATTGAACCTTTAGATCTCTTACCCAATGTTTCAATGATTCTAATGATCAAACAATCTTGTTTTTCTGCCTTTTTCAAAACAGATAGCTCTAAACCATCCCCAAAAAGTTTCACCGGGAATTCTAGCTCAGTTTTATAGCCAGTAAAAAGGATAGGTTCCTGATTTAGGCATGTAGATTCCCTTATTACATCTGAATGAATCAAATCCCTATCATGTGGAAAAACACTATATGTAAATGAATGTAATCCCTTGTCAGCATCTGGATCTGGATTAGTTGGCGATCTCAACAAATTTAGATCCAATAAGTTATCGTGAACCATATGTCCATATTTACAATCATTCATGAGAGCAATCCCATGGTCATTGTCAGATAAGTCAACATACTTATGCCCAACCACCTCAAATTTTGCTTTATCCCAGCTAGTATTCCGGTGAGTGTTTCGCTTAACATAACCATATTGAATATCATAAGATGCTTGGTCATGTCTAATACTAACCGGAAAATGAACACGAAGCATTTTATGTCTCTCTTTCCATTCAACACTTGTCTTAAAATCTAACCGTTTTGAATGTGCACTCAGTATAACTGTTTGCTCAATTTTAGAACTCCCAATGGAAAATTTAAATTTTATCTGTTCAAAGACATTTCCTTTATGAATAGATTCAATATTTTCTAAAGTAGCCGTTTCCATTAAAGCATTTCTATAAAAGAAATCAATATCCCAAGCATCCCAATTATTGGGGCGATCTTCATAAAGCGATATTATGTTACCAATACCTGATAAGAACTCTTTGTTTAATGTTTTGTCAAATATGGATACCAATGTGCCATTTTCGAACTTATACTTTATAAATGAGTTTTCAAGCACATTACTTTGATCACCATTATCATTCAGAACTAGTTTGTCACCCCTTTTAATGGTTTTAAATGATAAGGGTTCGAGTTCAACACTAGCATAGGTCTCTTCTCCAACTGCTTGAATCTCAAGATTTTTCTCATCTTCAGTAAATAATGAATAACCCCTAAATCCATCTGGAACCTTTATGGTACCCTTCCAGACATATGATAAATTATTAACCAAAACAAATGAATTCTCATCCTCCTCAAATAGCATTTTTGCAGCATTATCCATCAGTTCATCACATCCACGATGAATTTGATCATACTCCGCGTGAGTTGTTTGATAGACAAGATTTATACTAGATCCAGGTATGATATCATGGAATTGGTTCAATAATAATTTTTTCCACATCAAATCAAATTCATTATTTGGATATTTACTCAATGGTAAACAAGACCACAACATCTCAACAGCACGTAGCTTGTATTCCAGTTTTCTATTTTGTTTTTTTACCAGCCCGTGTGTAGTAAGCGTTCCCCTATGTAGTTCGAGATAAAGTTCTCCTACCCAAGTATCAAGCTTTTCCCTATGATCATCCAATCTGTGGAAGAAATTTTTAGCTGAATCAAATTTAACTCTAGGAGAGTTTTCGAGATCGCTCATTCGCCTACCCAATTCTATATTTTCTGGCTTTGGGCCACCACCACCATCACCTACCCCAAATAAAGAAATAAATTCATTTAGCTTATCCTTCTCTTTAAATCCTGTTTGGGCTGGCATAAGGAATTCAGTATCCAATTCACTATTATAGGTGTTCTCTGGCGGAAAATGAGTTAAAACTTCTGTCCCATCAATTCCACGCCAGTTGAAAGTATGATGAGGAAATTCATTGAACTGACTCCAGGAAAGTTTCTGAGTTAAAAAATAATTCACACCTGCTTTTCTTAATATTTGTGGAAGAGCTGCAGAATAACCAAAAACATCTGGCAACCACAAATTATCTACCTCTATGTCAAATTCATCTTTGAAAAAGTTTTTTCCATGAAGTAGTTGCCGAACCATTGACTCACCACTGATCAAATTACAATCTGCCTCTATCCACATACCTCCTTGCAGTTCCCAATTCCCTGAACTCACAGCATTTTTTATTCGTTCATATATTTCTGGATAATATTCCTTGATGAATGCATAATGTTGAGGCTGTGAAGCACCAAACACATATTCTGGATACTTATCGATTAAATTTAATTGAGTTGCAAATGTCCTACCGCATTTCCTAATAGTCTCTCTAACAGGCCAAAGCCAACCAGTATCAATATGAGCGTGACCAATTGCAGATACGTCAAGGTCTGATTCGCTTGAACTTTTATTTAATTCATCGTGGAGACATTCATTGGCCTTAAGTGCATTTCTAGAATCATCACGAAATTCATCTATACAATTATTTAATGCTAGAATAGCTCTAGATCTCCTAACTGAATTTTTGTCAAGATGTTTGATTAGCCCTCTTAAGATCCTTGCATCAAGATATAGATTCCATAGCGTAGCATCAAAAATACCAAAATTAATCTTCTCAACCTTAGCATCAAACCAACCGTATCGCTTTGGACTATTTTCGGCAGGGTCTGGGTCGGTAAATACACCAAACAAAGAATTTGCAGCAGCTTCAACCCATATGTCAATATCATCCCCACCATTACAAGCATCTATTAATGGTACACGAGTTCGAGCAAAGTTAGAGTCCCAAATAGATGCATTAGTGATTCCTTGCATTGCTATTCCACGATTATCAAACACCAACCCCTCTCCTGAAAAATCTAAATCACCATAAACCGTTTTACCAGTCCATTCCTGGGGAACCTTACCAGTCAAATGAAACCAAGCGCTTTCCCACTTCCCTCCCCATGGCTCCCCCTCTTTGATTGGCTTGTAATCAAGAGAGAGTCTATCGTTGAATGAGACTGGTTCCTTGGACCATCCGTATTCAGCCTGGAATGCTTTCTGATCATAAATAAATAAATCTTGGATGCGGTTGTACCAGTTTTCGATACGTTGTAGTATAACCTCTGTTTCTTTTTTATTCATATTGTATCATTCTGAAACCCAACCATCATCACCATGGTCTCTTTCGTCAGTTTTTAATTTTTCCATCATTATCTTAAGATCTTGAAATCCACCTATTGTAAACCAAACTATGATGGATAAGGAGATTGCTATGTGAACATATATGTAATTCTTCCAAAACAACATCCAAGTGGCATTACTTACATCGTTAGAGAGATTGTATATGGTCCCGACTATGAAAACAATCGTCCAAATCCCTGTCCATATATAGTTTAATATGTATATTAATTTATCACCCTTTGTGAATTCTTCACCCATCAAAAAGATTTTCCATCCAAGTTCAGTATTTTCATTAACGATCTTTTTCTCTCCCTCTATGGCGTATTCTCCCCGATTTAGTAACTTATCCATGTCAAATGGTTTAACTTTGCTTGATAGAGAAACTAAAACGTAGATTAAAGCAGAAAAACCCATGCTAATTGCCCAATATTCTTGGCCATTAATATTTCTAATAAAGATTAGAATCTCTTTTAATACTAAATATGTAGTTGTATCATTAAGCCATTCTTCTGATAGCTGTTTTACTAGAACTCCTCCAACACTAATGCACGCACCTACAATCATTGCTGACCAGGCTGCTGATGTAGTACCTCTGTTCCAATATAATCCACCAATTATCACTGCACCTGATCCTCCAGCAAATATTGCTGCAGTGATTGCAAAGAATAAGGCTATCTTTTGATTTTGCTGGAATAATAAACTGAAAAGAAAGATGAATAGTGCAACTCCCATAATTGCATACCTCAATACCCTTAAGTGTGTTTCCTTATCGAATGGTTTATCTCGAAATGGCATTATTACATCTTGCACAAGTATGGTTGCCCAAGAGTGGAGATATGTATCATGGGTACTGATAAATGCGGCAAGCATCAAAGCTGCAAATGCGCCTAAAAGTCCAATTGGAAGAACAGTAGAGAGAACAAGCGGTCCTCTCATTTGTGAACGAAGAGTGTCAGTTTCCAAACCCTTAAGAGAAAGGGTGACGGAATCAGCAATACTTTGGTATGCATTATGATTCATGAATACATAGATCAGAATTGGTACTAATAGAAAAAATAAGCCCTGCGGCAGTCCTCTAAATCCTGCAAGAACAGATCCCATCTTTGCCTCATGCGCACTTTTTGCAGAGCTGTTATATGCCTGACTTCCCTGCCAACTCATGCTACCATACATTATGCCTATGATGCCTATTAGGAAATACCAAAAATTAAAATCTTCAACATGTCCTGTCTTGAATGGATTAATTCTTGATGAATTTTCATACTTTTCATTTATCTTTTCTTTCTTCTGTAATTGCATTTCCTCAGATAATGAGAAGTAATCTTCATTATTTTCAAGAGCTTGTATTTCTTGTTGCGCTTTCTTTATTGGTGTTTGTTCCAGTGCATCAGACACCTGATCCCAACCAATATTAAAAAACAAGTAAAGAGCGACAACTACAAGAACTAGAGTCGCAAAAATACCTTGAAAGAAATCTGCTATGATTACAGCTATCTGACCACCAGTGTATACAAAATAAAGTGAAAGACTAAGCAATATGATCATCACTAGTGGGTATGTAGGAAGACCAATAATTGCATCTGGAAGACCACAGTAGCTAATGAAAAATTGTGCTCCAACAGCAGGGAAAATGCCAAAGTTGATAATGCCCGCTACAAAAGCAACAACACCAGTAAAGATTCGAAATTTTCGACTATACCGCTTTTCAAAGAATTGAGCTAGCGTTAAGCAGCGGGTTGAACGAAAACGATATATCACCCAACCAGACATTGTTAGCATTAAAATTATTATACCCTGACTAAGACCCCACCAGGCAAGACTAAAACCAGCCTCGTAACCCATCTCAAGAAACATTACGACTGATATGGCACCAAGACCAGCTATGCCACTTGATACGGATATTAAATATCTTCCCGCAGTCCTTCCTGCAGATAGAAAATCTGTTACGCTCTTCATTAAACCGGTTGAATATGAAACAGAATATGTCATCGCAGCCAGTGCAATGAAAACAATTAACCAATCAATAAAATGCATGTCTAATTAAACCAAACCTTACCATCTTTTCTAATTATTACAGACCCATCTTTCCAATCTAATGCTGCCTCCCATCCTGATGGTGTGATTGTTATTTTTGGTGGCCAGGGTACTCCTTCAACAGGTCGTTTCGTTAGATTCAACTTTTTCAATGATGCAGTATAGCGTTCTTTCTTAAAAAAATGATTTCTTTGCCTATAATATAACTGGCGTAATGCCCATTTGACCTTGTCTAACTTGTTCTTTACAAATTCTACATTATTATCTCCTGGCGGATTCTCACTAAACTGTACAATACCCCAAAGATCGGGCATATGCATGTAGATGATACCTTGAGGAGACCAAACCCAGTTAAACTCCGGAGTGTCAGTTTTTACATACTTACCATCAATAATGTTTACATCCCAATGAACCCTTGAAAAATTTACTTTCCATTGTTCTCCATCCTTTGGGAATTTTTTTGCACGATAATTTCCTATCAATGCTTTCCAGGGAATTGCAATCTCAACGCCCCAACCTTCATCTCTATCAGATGGGTCATTAATGGTCCCGTCTATATGAACTTTAGTGATAAGGCCAGGAATATCCCAAGAGTCTAACGCAACCTTATCTGCACCATCATCGTGGTATGGTTTTAGAAGAAGTAGGTCCCATTCTGTTCCAAAAGCATTTACCTCAAGTTCATAGTAGTTGTGAGTATCACCATCCGGATCTAAAAAAATCTCAAAATCATTGTCCTTATAAACAACGGCATCACGAGCTGTAATGGATGCCCAAACATGGGGGTCTTCCATATAGGCTGCAAAGTAAAAATAATGTTCATCCCACAACATTTTTAATTTTGTATCATAATATGGATCTGGCTTTAAAGGGCCTTGGATATCAACAAAAGAATCTGACCATTTTGCTTTTTCCCATACTACTTCATTCATAACTCCATCGATGATAATTGGTGTGTTTGATTTATGACAGACATAGGTTTTTGGAGAATATTCAATTTTTGGTTCTGGAAACTCATTCCCCCAAAAGCCTTGGGCATTTATAGATTGAATAATTGTAAAAACCATAGAATATTTTAATATGTGTTGCATTAGAGGTCCTGTTTAATATTCGGATTTTATATCTAATATGGGTTTAGGGTTCATGGATTTTAGAAAGATAATCGGCGAAAGGCAAACTAGCATCATAAAAATATATACTTGGCCTGTACTGAAGGTGCCTGTCAATGGACCTATTAAATTAGTTCCTATGACAACGGACAGATTTGATATTGCCATATATGATGTGAACATTGTAGCTGAGGCTTTTGACCAGGATAAAGCCATGGTCAGTGCAAACATTGATACAGTGCCTATTGCAATGAAGAAAGGATGTGCCACTAGGTAAAAGACCTGAAACCAATTCGGTAGCTCTTGCAAAGTCAAAATGAAGAAACCAAAAATACCGGAAAGGATAGAAAAACTTCCCCAACCCAAGTAGAACATCTTTCTCCTACCAAAACGATCAGCCAAGGTCCCACCCAATATCGCTCCAACAAACTCAAGCATTGTCCCAGGCCCGCCTACAACTTGTGAATATTTATCAGGGTCCCATCCTAAAGTGGTATTGTAAAACACTGGAAGAATCCCACTATTAACACCCTGATTCATTGCAGATAGCAGTATGAATAGTGCAGTAAAAAAGCATGGTCTTTTCGAAAAAGCGCGAACTAACTCTCGTAGAATAATCAATGGGTTTTGTATGCTTTTTTTATGTTCACTAGATTTTTTACCTTTACTCCAAGGAAATATTCTATCACCAGGACGTTCGATTATGATCAGAGGAAACGCCATTATGACAAACATTAACACTGTTTGAATGATGATGGTAAAAACAAGTCCATTCGATACGAGCAATGTCCCCATTACGGCTGCACCAATGCCAGTACCAATTATCTTGGAACCCCACATTGCACCATTAACCTTACCCTGTTCGTGCGGTAAAAGGATATCAACAGCCAAGGCATCACAGCTAACATCTTGCAATGAGGCAAAACAATTATGGAGAAAGAACATCCAACCTAACAAACTTATATTACTTGTAATATCTCCCATGAAAATTATGGATATTAAAGTAAGAGCCATTCCAAATTGAGCAAATAATATCCAAGGACGGCGGCGTCCAAGGATTTTATATGTAAATGAATCAATTACAGGTCCCCAAAAAATCTTGAACGTCCAAGGCAGGTAGGCCATTCCAGTTAATTGCCCTGATTCAATCATTGTCAATCCCTTAGAAGCAAGAAATGATAATAATGCCGTTACCATAAAGCCCCAAGGGAAGCCTTGAGCAAAGTATAGTATGCAGAGAGTCCCAATTCTGAGTTTTTTATTCGTTGTTAAAGTATTCATATATAATTAACTAAACTTTCCTATCTTAGAGTCATAGAGAAAGAATTTCTGATATTGCATCCTCTGCTAATTCTGACATTAGCACATAACCTTCTTGATTAGGATGTACCCCATCATAAGTATACTTATCCTTGAGCCCCTGTTCGCCATCAACCATTTTTGAGTAATAATCCAAGTATGTAATTCCTCGCTTAGTTGCGTAGGCTTTTAGTTGTGAGTTAACCGAAGTAATTATGGTTGGTGGATCTTTAATTTGTCTTGCCCAATCATATTTTTTGACAGGTAGTATTGAACACAGAATAACGTTTATATCTTGCAAAGAAGCAAGCTCTGACATCGAAAAAATATTATCTGTTATCATTTTAATGGTGGCATTACCCGTATTCCCAGCGATATCATTTGTTCCTGCAAGAATAAGTACTAGATAAGGGCTTAGATCAATAACATCTTGCTTGAATCTTATTAACATCTGAGGTGTAGTTTGGCCACCAATACCTCTATTTACATATGACCTTTCCTTAAAGTATGAAGGATACAAATTAGACCACTCTTCTGTAATGGAATCACCCATGAAAACAACCCTTCGCTCATCTGATTCAGATTGCAAAAGTACGCCATTATCCTTTTGGTACTTTCCTAGATTCGGCCAATCGAGCATTATATCATTATCCATTTAATAACCTATTTTTAATTCATTAGTTCATATAATGTCTTAATCTCAAATGAAATTTCTTCATCACAGTCTGACACGGAATCATATGGTTCAAACTCGAGCGAAATTTTATCATCTGGGAGGAGAGTAAAGAAATTTTTACTGAAAACTCCCGTAATACTAGATTGAGCGTGCACCTGAAAACACAATGATTTGGATTCAATATTCAAAAGATATTTGTCATCACTTTTCTTGACATCATATTCAAATTTTGGTTTTTGAATGTTTAATTCTTTTGGTCTGCAAAATAAAAAATCTGCTTCACTTATTAATCTGTCATTATACCTTAATTCGCTTTTAAAGTATAATTCTGATGGCTTATTTTTTCCAATCAAATCTTTCTTGTTGAATTTTTTCACAATGGTTGAATCAAAAGGTTTGATTTTGATACTACTTTGTTCGCTCATCATAACAGTCCCTTCCAAATCAATCATTAAAAGTGATAATGTACATGGATAATCAACATACTCATCGTTTATTACGTGTATTTCAATTAATTCTTTATTCTCAAAAATAGATAATAGGACTGGACTAAAGAAGCGTTTCGCTGCGTATTGCAATGCTTTCCAATTTCCTCTATAATCAATGCTAGACCATGATATTACAGGCCAACAATCATTGAACTGCCAATACAATGTACCCATGCAAAAAGGCATGCTTCTTCTATGAGACTCTACCGCAAACCTCATCGCCTCTGCCTGCATGATTTGGCTTAGCGTAATAAATGAAGTAAAGTCTTCATTCATTTTATAATAATCTTCAACATATTTAACCAGATTAACTGTTCCAAGTGATGCTTTTTGATGGGCATTCATTACATCAGAATCAATCGTTCTATCTTTATCAATTGTGAAACTCTTTATCGTCTTGATATCGGGAAAAGACTGCATACCATATTCTGACATGAATCTTCCCACATTCTTCTCAAAAGCATCGAAGCCATCTCCTCCATGCCAAACACCCCAATAATGGTTGTCGCCCTGACCGTAAATTTGATCATCTTTAGGTTTTTGCAAACTATGCCCCGGAGAACTTGGCCAATAAAGCCTTTCAGAATCTAATTCATTGCATATTTTTGGTAATAAATCATGAAATAAAGTACCGTAATCTTGCCAAACTGAAACTGGTAGTTTTTCCTTCCAACCCCAACTAAGCCACCCAGATGCTACTTCATTGTTTCCACACCACAAAATTATGCAAGAATACCCCTTTAACCTTTTTATCTGATGACTTACTTCCTTTTTTACGGAAAATAAAAAATCTGGGTTAGCAGGATACATTGAGCATGCGAACATGAAATCTTGCCAAACCATGATTCCCTTCTCATCACATAGTTCATAAAAGGCATCAGGCTCATAAATACCACCGCCCCATATACGAAGAGTATTCATATTTGCCTTTAAAGCGTCATTTAGTAATCTTTCATAACCTCCATATCCAATTCTATTCACAAAAGAATCTGCAGGAATCCAATTTGCTCCTTTTGAAAAGATTGGTCTATTATTTATATGAATCTCAAAAGACTCGCCTCGGCCATCTTTTTCTCTATGTATCTTAACATCTCTGAGGCCTAATCTCTTTTCAATCAAAGTTCCAACGTTCTCGCCTTCAATGTTTATTTTAAATTCATGAAGAATCTGTTCCCCGTGGCCTACCGGCCACCACAATTCTGGATTCTCAATGGTAAATACATATTGGATTGTTTGTTCTCCTTCGACTAAATCAAAGTAATGATCTTTGTATTTACCTGTCCTTGATTCCTTAACACTCACAAATAGACTATCTTTAATATTCGAAATAATATCCATCTCTATCGATACTTCTGCTAATTTATTTGTAACCTTTTTATTTGAAATGACTGCATTTAAAACACGCCAATCATCCCATCCAATAATTTCTACTTTTTTCCAAATCCCTGAAGTGACTAGACAAGGGCCCCAATCCCAGCCATAATTGTATGGAGCTTTTCTTGTGAATGGACTAGTTTTTCCAGCCTGATCATTTTCAGCAGGAAGCTCATACCCAAGATCTGCAAGTATTGGTAAGATTTCCTTGATTGGTGAACGAAAAGACACAACCAATTCATTTAAACCAGATAGTAGATGATTGGATATTCCAACCTCCCAAGGATGAAACATATTGTTTGCAGATATTATTTTTTCTCCATTTAAAAAGACATTGGCATATGTATCAAGGCCATGAAAAAGAAGCGTCTTATTTGTTTTTCCTAAAATCTTTTCATCAATCTTAAACACAAGTCTGTAGGTCCAATCTTTATCAGATATCCATTGCAATTTGGATTCATTTTTTCCAAAAAAAGGATCAGGAATGAGATTATTATTAAGCAAATCAAGGTGAATACTACCTGGGATATTTGCCGGGTACCATTTCCCATCATCCAAGCCTCTAAATTCCCAACCCCTATTTAGTTCGTCAATTATTTCACTTGTTTTTTTCAATAGGCTACCCGTTATATGACTAACATTTTATTACATAAAGTATTTGTATGAAGAATAAGATTATTATAATATATGTATCTTATACGAAGCATACTATAGTTTGTTGTGAGACTTCTATTTCGAACCGCAACAACAAGTATCTGTGATTAAGATAAATCTTTATCGATAATAACTCATAAATAACAAAGGAGCAAAAATGATAAAAGCGATATCAAGTCGGGTTCTAATTATAGCTTCCCTAATGTCATTTGTTCTTGCACAAGACACTATGATGGTAGCTTGGTCAGGGACACCGGGATATTTAGAATCAACCATAATGGGTGATACATTAGCAGACGGTACTCAAGCGCATGATGTATACTTACTTGAATCCAACAAGGTATATCTTCAGCTTTCCGAGATAAATCTGTATAGCAGTTGTGAAATTGCTGGTGCAGCTTATGGCGAGGGTGAGCATCCTGCTACCATACAGCCTATCGGAGGTTCTGAAGGGACATCACAATTTACTGGTTGGCCCCAAAACAACTTCAAAACATATGGAATGCATCAAACATATAAATTCCACAATTTATTAATGAATGGTGTATATGCTGATGAAATTGATGCTCTGTTTGGTGTGCTAGCGACATACGGAGAAAGTAATACAATTGTAGTAGACCATGTAACATCAGTTCATAACTCTGTCATTACATATTTCAACTTTGGAGCTGCAGAAAGATGGCATTTAACAAATAATACTGCTGTTCAGTACACATCTTATCCTGGTGGTATGTATTTTGGTGGTTTTTTCTGGGGCGGCGGTGGCTGGGGTGGTACCCTAAAAGAGCTACTAGTTCAAAACAACACAATCGAAGGTGCTCATGGAGAAGGTATGGTTCTATGGGATAATACCATTATCAATGGTTATAATGATGCCAGAGTCAACCACAATACTTTTGTGAACATCATTAATTGGCCAAAGTTTTATAGAGGCGGTAATAATTCTGTTTGGACTAATAACCTATTTGTAAATATGGTATCAGGACCTCAAACACATAATTCCCATGGACAAGGACCATCACTGAATCATCCAGGTGGACACGGTTATATGGCCACACTTTCTCAGTCAGAGTGTACTGATAGTCTTTTACTTGCTCTTGGAAGATGTTGGGACAATAACGATAGAGAGATTCACTATAATAACAATGCTTGGCATGCAACAGATGAAATGTTAGCACTGTTTGAGATGGAGCCTTGGTGCTGGGATGTTACAGATACGAACGATGTCGTAACGACATACTGTGACACTATGATTGGTGGACCTCAATCAACATTTGACTATAACCAAGCTAGATGGATGGATGATTCCACAGCGGCACAAGCTGTAAATGGAGTTACTGAAACAAATAATGTAAATGCGCCAGCTCTTGGTTTTAATTTAGACCCAATTTATGTAACAACTCAAATTGGAAGGACTATGGATTGGTTAGATAACAAAGTACATGATACTTATACTGATAGATGGTGGGCACACCAGAATGATGATAATTGGATTGTTGTTGAATGGCCGTTGCCACTAGACTTTACTTACAGTACAGCTTCAGTTGCATATACTCAAAGTGAGTACGGTCTTCCTGTTGGGGATTTAAACCATTGGCCAGATGCATTAGCACAATGGGAAACTCTATCAGCAGATGAAGATGACGCTACGTACACACCAAAGACATTTGCACTTAGCCAAAACTATCCAAATCCATTCAACCCAACAACTGAGATTAGTTTTACCATGGATAAAGCATCAGATGTTAGCTTAACAATCTATAATATGCTTGGACAGAAAGTACGAGTACTTGAAAATGCTTTATTAAATGCAGGAACTCATTCTTATACTTGGGATGGTCAAGATGAGCTTGGACAATCAGTTTCAACAGGCGTTTATTTGTACACACTTACTAACGGTAGTCAAACAATTAGTAAAAAAATGGCACTAATGAAATAATCATAACGCTTAAAAATCGTTGTAAAATAGGGGCAGGAAATATTCTTCCTGCCCCTATTTTTTTTTATAATTCAAATTTTGTAATTTTAAATGTAAGACAATATTAATTGGAAATGGAAAGTCTAAAAAATCTCATTATCTTGGTAGCGCTAATTCTTTTATCTTGCTCAAATAATAAAAATGAAAATAAGCAAAATGTAAAAAAGGTAGGGTCTGCTAAAAATACATATGATGTTTGTTACTGCAATAAAAAGGCAATTAAGTTAGTGGATGACGCAACTGTATTACGAAAAAAATTTTCTAGTTTAGAAGAGCTCAAATCAAACAAGAAAGCAAAAATGAATATCTTAAAAATTGCAAAAACATTTACAGAATTATCGGAAAAGTGTTTTACAAAAAATGCTTCTACTCTTTTTGTACCAAGTGACTGTAACGATGTAGAGTTACTTGAGTTAAAGCAAAATGAATTGCTTAGTCTTGGAATTAAAATAAATCAAGGATCAAAGGTTTGGAAATGAAAAATTTTAAATTTATTATTTTTATCCTATCGAGTATTCTCTTTTCACAATCCATCAAAATAGAAGGTGAAGTAAGAGATCAGAAAAGTCAAGAAAAACTTATCGGAGCAAATGTATTTCTTGTTGGTACCAGTATTGGAACATCCACCTCCGAAGATGGTAAATATAGTTTAACTAATCTATCGCCAGGTCAATATAAAATAAAAGCCACTTACATAGGCTATCAAGAAAAAGAATATGATATTGAAATTAAATTAGATGAGGTATTTACCCAAGATTTTGAATTGAGCTATGTTTCCCTTCAAGGAGAAGCCATAGAGGTTACTGCTCAAGCTAAAGGACAAATTGATGCCATTAATAAACAACTTAAAGCTAAATCAATAAAAAACATTGTTTCATCAGACAGGATTCAAGAGTTACCTGATGCGAACGCTGCAGAAACAGTTGCAAGGATTCCTGGAGTTTCAATAAGAAGAGAAGGTGGAGAAGGTAACAAAGTAATTATTAGAGGTCTTTCTCCGAAATACAATAAAATAACTGTAGACGGAACTAATTTAGCTTCTACAGACGCTGACGACAGAAGTACAGACCTAAGTATGATTTCTCAATATATGTTAGAAGGAATTGAGGTAACAAAAGCAGGAACACCAGACCAAGAGGGCGATGTGCTTGGAGGAACCGTGAATTTTAAGTTAAAAAAGGCACAAAAAGGATTGCATGGAAACTTTGTTACCCAAGGTATGCAAAATGGTTTAAGTGAAACATATAACGACTACAAACTAGTTGGGATTTTAAGCAATCGATTTTTTAGTGATCGATTTGGTGTTTTAGTTAGTCTCGATGCAGAAAAAAGAAACAGAAGCTCACATAATTTAAGATCTTCCTATTTAAACTCACCTGCTGAATTAGATTCAATTAATCCTCTTCGGTTAAACTCATTGGTTCTTTCTGATAATGTCAGGTTAAATAATAGATTTAATACACTACTAGTTCTTGATTATTCATTACCAAGAGGGAATATCGCTTATAGCGGGCTTCAAAGCTCGATTGACAAAGACATAACAGTATATAAGAATAATTATAGTTTATCTGGCGATGATAATAGGAATTTTGATACAGGACAGACTCCGAATAAAATAAGCATCAGTACCCAAACTTTAAAAATGGAGTATGAATTATTACCTAATCTTAACTTAGATACATTTTTTAGTTTATCAAAATCTGCAAATGGTGATACAAGTAAGATTTACCAATTTAGAGAAAGGTATGCTTATACTGAAAATGTAATGAATAAAAGCCTAGTGAACATTCAAGATTTTACAGTGAATGACACTTCTGGAACGTGGTTTGATAATTACAATTACTATGAAAGTGAAACACTTGAAGAAGAAGCTTCTTATGGTGGAAATATAGAATATGAATTCAAATTAAATAAACAGTTATCAGGAAAATTTAAAATTGGCTATAAATCTAGAAACAAAACCAGAGAATATGATTATGACTATGAATACTCCACATTTACTTATGTTGCGGTTCAAGATAAACGCGATACAACCTACCAACATTTTGACTGGTTAAATAACATCGCTCCAGGAACCATATATACTCCCTATTCACCTTTCATGGATAAGGAATATAGTGATGAGGGGTTCTTGAATGGACAATACAGTTTAGGCCCATTTGCTGATTTAGATAAGATGAATCAAATTTTTAGGTTTTTTAGACAAAACTATACTTATGATGCATACCACGAATTTATTATGCACCATTATCATAAAACCCAGTCATTAATATATGATTATAGTGGCGAAGAAAAGTATAATGGTACATATTTCATGACCGATTTAAACATTGGAACCAAGTTTAACTTAGTTGGTGGAATGAGATTTGAAAACAACGAAACGACCTACACATCATTCCATGGAATGCAAACTACTCTCCCACATTATAATTCTATGGGGTCAGATACTGTATTTTCTTATACTAGAAATAATTCATTTTCCTTACCGGCACTCTTTTTAAAATATGAAGTTACTGATTGGCTCTCGCTACGATATGCCAATACCAAAACCTTAACTCGTCCTAACTACTCAGATATCATACCGTTATATAATATTCAGGGCGCTTCTAGTACTGTAACATATCGGAATCCTTTTCTTGAACCTGGTGTCTCTTTTAATAATGATTATGTAGTATCGATATATGATGACAGAGTTGGATTGCTAAGCTTTAGTTATTTTTCAAAAAGTATTGAAGATCTTATTTATAGTAGTGGCAGACGATTTATAACAGATCCATCTTTATATGCACTACCTAACTATACTGAGAAATACCAAATTATTGATTATAAAACAAATAACCCTTACGAAGTGCTTTTAAAAGGATTTGAAATTGATTATCAAACTAGGTTTTGGTACTTGCCAGAAATATTTAGGGGACTAGTATTTAATGCTAATTATACAAGAACAGAATCTGAAGTAAAATATCCAAGAACCATAATTGAACAAAATATAGTTTTTGAGCCTTCGTTCCAGGTAATAACAAGTAATATCGATACTTTTTATGTAGATAGATTATTAGACCAGCCTAATGATATTATAAATCTTTCCTTAGGTTATGATTATAAAGGTTTTTCAGGAAGGTTATCAATGTTATACATCTCAGATGTTTTTAAAACGACTAACTTCTGGCCAGAACTTAGAGAATCAACAGATGCTTATAGGAGATATGACCTATCAATCAAGCAAAAGCTACCTGTAAATGGATTAGAGTTATTCCTAAATATTAGCAACTTAACAGAAGCAATCGATGTAAATCGCCTTCGAGGTTTTAATAGGGCAGACCCAGAATTCACAAATGAACTTTATGAAGAAATTATTTCAAATTCAATTGATGCTACCAGTAATGAGAGGTTGGATATGGTACCAAGAAACGCTCGTGCTAAAAGTCTAGAACAACACTATGGAAAAACAATTGATTTGGGATTTAGGTTTTCCTTTTAAGCTAAGATATTATTTTCATTTAGTTGCAAACAAAACATAAAATAACCTTTTTTGCGACAGTTAAAACCATTTGCCATTTATATGGCCAAATGCCGAGTGATATTACATTTGATAAAATTTACCCAGATTCTAGGATAAAATTACCGAAGCAAGCAGAATGGCAATTCACAGCATATCAAAACAGAATAGAAGAGTTTAAAAAAGAACCTATTGGATTCAACAAGATAGTATTTCTTGGGAATAGCATAATCGAAGGTGGAAAAGATTGGAATGAAAAATTTGGTTCATCTAATATTGTGAATAGAGGGATATCTGGAGATATGACATCTACTATGATTGAAAGATTGAAAGAGATCTACCATTATAAGCCTCTAAAGGTATTCCTTCTTATTGGAATTAATGATGTATTTGACGGTGTCATTCCCTATAAAAAAAACAAAACAGCCAAGGAAGTTGCTTCAAATATTCTCAAAATAGCCGACAGTATAAAATACTACTCTAACGGCACCGAGGTTTTCATCCACACCCTATTACCTATCGACAAGGAAAAATTTAAAAGTGAAAGAGGTTTCTACCCTAAGCATAATTACCCAATGGAAAAACAAATCATACAAATAAATAGAAACATAATCCGTAAAGTAAAAAGAAGTGAATACCAAATCATTGACATTTTTTCTTTATTTGTTGATGAAAATGGTAAAATGACCAAAGGGCTTTCAAAAGATGGACTTCACCTGAATGAAAAAGGTTATGAATTATGGGTAAACCACATCAAAGAGTACATCATCAACTAATCATGATTGACAATTAATTTTAGATATGTTTATCTTTATTCGATTGTATACAAGTAGATTGCTTATGTATGGTAAATCCTTGAAAACAATTCTACTAATTTCTTTCTTGTTTTTTAGTTGCTCTAAAGAAATAGGCGAGTTTCAATTAAATGAAGGAACTTATAAAATGTGGAAAAAATTCATCAAACCCACAAAAGATGAATTATCATGGACACAAATTCCGTGGTTAACCACATTCTACGATGGCCTAATAGAATCTGACAGACAACAAAAACCTGTATTGCTCTGGGTCATGAATGGGCATCCTTTAGGGTGCACATGAAATAATGGTGCAGCAGGCCGACGGTCCGTCTGGTCAGATCCTAGACTTATTCAAATATCAAGCAAATTCATAGCTACTACAGATGAGGTGTGGAGGTTACAAGGGGCAAAGGAAGAAGATGCATTGCTTTTTCAAAAGATGGCCAATGAAGGTCATTATAGAAAAACGGGAGGAACCAGACAAGGTATTTATGTTTGTACCGCAAATGGAACGCTTCTCAGTTCAGTGAATTCTCTTGATCCCAATATAGTATTAGAAACAGTTAATTTAGGATTAGATAAATGGAATAAACTAACAATGGATTCACGTTACTTACCTATCGGATTTAATCCTGTTACATCTCATAGATGGGAAGATAGTTTTCCAGAAAATGGACTCATATTACAAGGAGCAAAAGCTGATCTATTATCGGACCCTCCAGAATTTGATAACCGCGGTGACAGGTGGAATATGGACCATATATGGTTTAACAAGGAAGAAATGAATCTTTGGCTACCAAAAGAAAAGAGGTTAGGTGAAATATATCAGTGTCCAAAAATTATTCAAGACCGGCTTTTTAGATTCCATTTAGTTGATAATGTAAGAGGGCAAACTCTACCATTTGCGCCTGAAGAAATAAAAGAATCAAAACTCAATGTAAAGATTATAGGCATAGATGAACAAATAATTAATATTGAAATAACTGGTAGTTCTGAAGCAATCGCAAAAGGCCCCTGGTTACTAGGAGATAATGACTGGACCCCTCCTAATGATCTTGACCATAAAATAAAAACGAATCTACTTGGAAAAGCAAGCTATGATATTAAAAAAGAATCATTCCTTGAATTTGAGATTTTAGCTATTGGTCATTGGTTTGGTAAAACTGAAAATAATGGCCGGAAATTTGGTCCTGACTCTGGTAGGATTGGTATATTATATAATATAGCAGACAAATCTCAATCAAGTAGAATTGCTCCTGCCTTTGTCGATCTATACAATGCAGATTGGATAAAAAAACCAAACTAATTAAAACCTATTTTAAGATAATTAACTTCTTAGTATCTATATATTTACCAATTTCAAGAACAGAAAAATAAACCCCACTTGATTGATTACCTGCATCCCATTTTAAATTATGTCTGCCTGCTGCCATATCATTTTCAACTAATGTTATAATTTCTTTACCATTCAAATCAAAAATTTTTAAAAAAACCATTTGGGATGAAATTAATTGGAAGGGTATGGTAACTATTGAATTGAATGGATTTGGATAAGCATTTAATAATTTATGTTTAAGTGGTAATGTAATATCCTCATTTACACCAAGCCCTAATTCAATATTTACAGGTTCTCCTAATTCAAGGGAAAGCTCTGTTCCAAAATAACCAGATATTTGAACATCAGAAAAATGAATCGTACCTGATAAATTTGATTGAATGTTCCCATTCCAAGGTATCTGTGTTAACAGTCCCTCTCCAGGAGGAATTGGCTCTGCAGTACCCTGTGCCAACCCAACAACCAAACCTGAATCATTCACTCCAATTGTCCAGCCAGAATCTTCTGCTCTGCCGCCTTGTCCATTTTGAAAAATTAATTCACCAATCTCAATACCATCAAGGAGATCAATCAAAATATTGAATTGAATTCCGTAAACTGGAACATAGTTCTCCATATATATATCCACTGTTGGTGAAGGTCCACTGATTTCAACAAAACTTAGATAAGTATCTGCATTGGTATGGTATGATTCGGTATGCATTATGAGTTGAGATTCAATAAAATAATTTGGTTCAGTATGCCCAGAATTATTGTAACTACATTCTGAGCATGTAATACCATCCACGCAGGATGGATTATTTGGAGAACATTGATTAAAGTAATCTTCAAGGACATATTCCAATCTTACAGTATCTCCAGCCGATACAAAGTTCATTACATTAAAATCTTGGTGATGCACCTTGTCTCCAGGACAAAACCCTGCTCGATCATACTGCCAAGTTCCATACTGAGGCGAACACTGATTATATTCACAGTCATCTCTCCAAAAATTATGTACATATGCTAATTCATTATTCATATAGATATCATGAAGCTTTAAAGAAAATTCTGCAGCATTTTCTGTGTTCCCTTGTCCGTGACCAGTAGTAATCATTCTTAGGTTTACCTCTGTTACATCCATAGGTAAATACTCAGTCTCAGGTGCTATGTCTACGGGATTCGTAGTATCTCCATATACAACGTAATCATAGTTCCAGATATTTCTCACAACTGTAAATGGGTTTTCTGGGACACCAGAAATAAAATGAAATGAAATTGTAACAAGCCATCCAGGCTGTACCCATGTATCAATGAAAGATCTCAGGCTAACATCCCCCTCTAATAGAGATCTATAGTCTGTTACATCAAATGACCAAGAACATCCTATTCCATAAGGTGTAACATACCGACCAATCTCAAACCAATTATTTAAATGCTCAACTTTTATGTTTGCTTTTCTATCCCAAGGGTCACAGCCGCCTCCTGGGCATTCAAGCATAACCGTCATGATGATTTCTGCATATTGCTGGTTCGATTCTGGAAATGATATAGTATCTGTAACTACACGATAATTCCCAAGGCTTCCAAATGACTGATGGACACTATTAAATGCGACCACAGTAGTATCACTAAATGAAAATGATGTTAAAAAAATTATGAAGTAAATAGCACCAATAGTTTTTTTCATATTACTTTAAAAAAAGAATTTTTTTTATTTGCACATTATTTTCATCTTCAATCTTGACGAAATAAGTACCTGATGACATGTTTTTTGGCTCCCAATATAATTTATGATTCCCAACACCATGAAATCCTTGACCAATCATTTGAATATATCTGCCATTTATATCATAGATACTTATTTTCAATTCACTTTCATTCTGGATTGTAAAGGAGATATTACAACCAGGATTAAATGGATTAGGTATTGCTTTCATATTAAATGTCCTTGGAATATGGGATATATTTGCATCAATGGAAGATCTATCCCACCCCGCAAATTTTACCTTATTTATGGAATTAGGATTACTAATGAAAAATGAATAATTTTCTGGAAGTGGGGTTCCATCGATACTGAAAGCAACTAATCTTTCATCTGATCTTTGATAACTCCATCCTGCAGGTAGGTGATGGTCCAAATGGATTTTAACATCGTTGAAATACATTTCGAAACCAGCTATGTCCCCATCAGAAATAAATGTGACCAAATTGTTTGTCATTCGATAACTCCCGCTGGTTAAAATCACACGTGAGATATGATTAGAGTTTAATATCCATTGAAATAATAAAACTATATCCTCAATGTCAATCACATCATCTTGGTTTGTATCACATAATTCTAGTTGTGATGGTGTCCCCTCCTCAAGGTTAAGCATTATTGCCACTAACATTACTGCGTCATATATATTTAATATTTCATCAAAGTTAATATCTCCTAGTATAGCGGATGATGTATATCCCTCAGCCCAGGTTGGATCACCGTAAAGAATACCATGATGTTCGTTTCCGGTCTGATCAAAAAGCGTATCTCCATTCCCTTCATTAAAAGTAAAATAAGCTACTAGACCATTTTCTGCTCCACTCAATGTGGAGTCCATACATTCTAATACATCGTTCTCAGTTCGTGGAATATTCCATATCCTTACTTCATCGATTCTACCATCAAAAAATCGCGATGCATAATCTGATCCTATTCTAATTGGATTATTATTTGAAGATACATTCAAAGGTGATCCACTCAATGAGACTTGAATTCCATTTACATACAACTTTCTATCACCTCCATCATTCACAGCGGCAATGTGATACCACTGATTGCTGCTTAAAAGACCTGTATTTGTAACCAGTTCATCAAAGCCTAGTCCGGTATAGGGAGATTGATGAGTTAGTCTAAGAATATACCCGTTTGCTGCATTTGTATGATATTTTGATATGATTCCAGAAAGCCAGTCAAAAGTTTCTGGAAATATCCAAGCCTCAAGTGTATAATTATCAGTAAGGTCTAATTCGGAGTTATCAGATATACGTACATAATCATTAACACCATCAAAATTTATTGAATGGTCCTGACCATTTAATAAACGCATAACAAAACAAATAGTAATAATTAAATAATTAAAATATTTCATCAAAAATAAAAACCATAGATTTTTAAAAAACTAATTTTAGAAATTAAAACAAAAACTAATTTTAACATACCCTATCATATGGTAATTATTGAGTTAATCATTGTAATTTTTCTTGAAATATTAAATGATGAAAAACAGTTCGAAAACAGACATAAGTAGACATGTTAAATAATTTAACCATTAATCTTTCTTCAAAAATCTTCTTCATTGCTTACTTTCTTATTGCTTTGCATTTTCCCTTGAAGCACACAGGCGGACATGGACTGTATTTACCTTTTAACATAATTTGCTGGATATTCATTTCCATCATCATAGGATTAGGATTATTTAAAATAGGTATATCCAGAAAAATATATTTTAGTAAGTATTTTTTGAATTGTTGCTACGGATTCGCTCTTATTCTTATACCGCTGACCTATTACAATAACGAACACTCAATTTTATCTTTTAACAAAATTGCAGGTTTTGGTTTTGGAATCATATTACTATTTGCATTGAAGCAATTTCGATTTAATAAAAAAGATAATCTGCATCTTATTTATTTGATTCTTATGGGAATACTCATTCAAGGTTTATTGAAATTATGTACACAAACCTTACCAAATTCACAATTTTTATCGTTGATATCAAACCTTGATTTTGGCGCAATGGCCCAGAAAAATATTTTTGCAACCTTCTTGGCGACCGGAATTACAATAAGCCTAGCACTTATTTCGCTAGATAAAGATCATTCTAAATTCAAAAATATGATAATATTTTCGATTCCACTTGTAGGAATGACACAATTTTATCCATTACAATCAAAAATGGGATATATATCCCTATTTTTAGGTGTCGGCATAGGTTTTATGGCTAGTATGAAAAAGGGTAAAACTATAGCAATATGGATGGGATGTTTATTTTTTGGATATCTTATTGGAATGAACATCAATCGATTGGAGAGAAGCAATGCTGATATAAAACACTCGATCAGTACACGTATGTCCACCTATCTTCTTACTTGCGAGATTATCAAAGAAAATCCTTTTTTTGGAATAGGGTATGGAAACTTTCTATCAACATTCAGAAAACACTATGCAGATAGAAAAGCAAGTGACTCATCAATACAAACAATTGGAAATAATAATATGAACCATCCTCATAATGAGGTCTTATTTTGGATAGTTGAAGGCGGAATTCTTTCATTTTTAGGACTATTAGTTATTGCAGGCGGGCTTATTGCCACACTATGGAATGGTAGAAGAAAAAAAGGCTGGATATTCCTCAGTATGATTATCCCAATACTCGTACATACCCAACTTGAACTTCCTTTTTATATTTCTACTATCCATTGGTTCATTTTCATTTTCATTATTTTTATGATTGATAATGAACTTGGTAATGAATATGAATTAGATGCCACCAAGTTAGGATTTTTATTTAAATCTTTTTCAATTATATGTACAAGCTTCAATTTAATTTATTTTAGTACTGCTCTACATACTGCGATTTTAATCACCAAGTTTGAACGCACAGGCCGTATTGACCCATCTATATTAGTTAAAGTAAAAAATTCACATGCGTGGCAAAAGAAATATGAAACAACCATAATGAAATTAGATCTGGAAATCGCAAAAGCTACCAAAGATAAGGATAAGCTATCTTCTTATGTTAACTGGGCAAAAAGCTATTTAAATCATTCTCCATATCTTTTCATATATTACGACCTTGCAAAGGCATATGAATTATTAGGCCATGGAGAAAAGGGATGGGAAATATATAACCAAGCAAAACATCTTTATCCAGGCGTTGATTGGAAAGATGATTAATGATGGTAAATTAAGCTATTAATGTAATTTTTTGTTACAATTTCTCGATATGGAATGTAACATTTTAATACATTAATGATAGCTAAAATAACGTTACATCTTACATTTTGAATATGTGAATAAATAGCTAATTTTGGTACGATTATTGCAAAAGCATTATATATGAATACCACTAGAATGATTTTTCAAAAGAAAATTTTGATATTTTTTTCAAGCACTATGTTGTTTGCTTATGTATTTGGCCAAACTTTACCTGGTGTAAAACAAAATTCTGGCCCACCAATTCACCCGGAGATTAATGATATATCATCAAACATCATTGTTAAAGAACAATTAAATAAAAATGAAATTCAAACATTTAATCAAGGCGGATATGGTGATTTATTTCAAGAAATTATTATAAATGCTAATAACCGTGATGGTAATGAACAGCAATATGTATTTACTAACTGTGGGCAAACGGGCAGATATGGACCTTCACAGTCGCAGGTTAATAATTCATATTCAGGAAATAATCCATTATCTGGATTAGTAACTGTTTCCAATGGTATTCAGCAATGGATAGTTCCTTCAACCGGTACTTACGTGATTGAAGCATATGGAGCAAAAGGTGGACCTGGAGCAAATTATGCAGTGGGTGATCCTGGTAATGGCGCATATATGACGGGAACATTTCAATTGCAAATGGGAGACGTAATACAAATTCTTGTCGGCCAGAAAGGAAGCTATACTAGTTATTCTAATAGCTATGGTGGTGGCGGCGGCGGTGGTACTTACGTAGCCATTGGAAACTCCTATGGCTCCTCAGAGCCACTAATAATTGCTGGTGGTGGTGGCGGCGGTGGCTATAATAGTTCAGACTATGTCCACGGTCAAACTGGAACAAGCGGCTCTAACGGTGGAAATGCATCTAATAGTAATTATAATAGTCCTGGCGTAGGAGGAAATAATGGAATGGGTGCAACGGGATCAACCTACGGTGGTAACGCTGGAGGCTTTTATAGCGATGGAAGTGGTAATCATAACCATTTTAATGAAAGAGGAATTGGATTTAGGTATGGAGGGAATGGTGGTAATGGCGAATATGGCGGCCACGGTGGATTTGGCGGTGGCGGCGGTGGCTATGGTGGTGCTGGTGGTGGCGGTGGCTATTCTGGTGGCGGCGGCGGTGCCTGGAGCTACGGTGGTGCTGGTGGTGGCGGTGGCTCTTTTAATAGTGGGACTAACCAAACAAACATCAGTGGTACCTCGAACGATCATGGACTGGTCGTAATAACAAGTGATGGATTTATTTCGAACCACATACCAGTAGCTGAAGATATGGTATTAACTAGTAATGAAGATGAAATGATAACCATAACTCTTCAAGGATCAGATGTAGACGAAGATGAATTAACTTACTCAATTCATACCGTCCCTAATAATGGCAGTGTTACTATTAATGGAAACATAGTGACCTATTCTCCAAATGGTAATTTTCATGGCAATGATGATTTTAAGTATACAGTTTCAGATGGAGAACACATCTCGCAACCTGCTGAAATAACCATACAAATACTATCAGTAAATGATTTGCCAACATTCAGCAGCCTCCCCGCTCTTGACATAATGGAAGGAACGCACTTTAATTACACTATGTCAATTGATGATGTTGATGGTGATCAAGTTTCTGTTTCTGTTCCTACAAAGCCAAATTGGCTAACCATAAATGATGTTAATTCAAATTCACTTTTCTTTAATGGAAATGATTACGTAACAATTCCATACTCACCAAATCAAGATATCGTCGATGAAATGACCATAGAAGCTTGGGTATTGATAGATAATTACCAAGATTATGGTGCAGTAATAACTAAGGGTACTAATGGATATTCTGAGGTGGCACCATTCTCTTTAATGCAGGGCTATGGTGGCCATATGCGCTTATCCTATAACTTTAATGGATCACCAAGTGGAAATTTCTTTACAAACTCTGTCATTCCACTTGATACTTGGACACACATAGCCTGCGTGGTTCAATCAGATGGAGCAGGATACTTTTATATTAACGGATCTCTTGATGCAACTTATAATTTTGGTAATAACTTTGAATTTCATCAGAATGATGAAATTCTAACTATTGGAGCGGATCCACCTGGAAATACTGAATGGTGGTATGGTAATATTGATGAAATAAGATTATGGAATCGTGCTAGGACTGTTGACCAAATTAATATTGGAATGAATCAGTCAATAGATTCTAACCAAGATGGTTTGATAGCATATTGGAATTTCAATGAAGGATCTGGTAATCAGTTACACGACCAGACAGGTAATGGGAATAATGGTACTATTACTGGTGCAGATTGGAGTACAAATGTAGGCTTCTCTACCTCAATACAACTAAGTGGCACACCTGATTTCCATGATGGAGGTCTTCACGAAGTTGAAATCATTGCAGATGATGGTAATGGTGGAACCGTAAATCAAAGTTTTAGTATTTCCGTAAGCGTAGCTCATATGGAAATAACCGGTGAATCTGGTTTTCGTATCTTATCAAGTCCTGTCTCAGGTGCTATTTTTGGTGATCTACTTGAAGAACTGTGGACCCAAGGTGCAGAAGGATCAGACCATGAAGGAGCAGATCCAAATGTATGGACCTATGAGAATGGATGGGTTGCAGTTGATGATCTAAATAATGATGTACTTAGCGCTGGGGAAGGATTTGTCATTTATGTATTTTCAGATACAGATTATGATGGAGATGATGATTTGCCAGTTACCATAGGTATTGATGATAGCACGCTTAATCAAAATGACATAACTGTCTCTTCGAACCCAGGACAATGGAATTTAATTGGTAATCCTTACGGCCTCTCTGTTGATGTTAGTCAAATGCTGAATGACAATAATTCAAAATTCAATTCCACTGTATATAAACTTGATCATGTTAACCCTGGCTATAGAACACATAATGGAATCGTTGGAGATGTCCAGGATGGGGCAATAAAACCTTTTGAAGGTTTCTGGATACAAGCAGGCAGTGAAGGTAACCAATTTGAATTTACTGAATCAGCAGTTCGAAAAGGGTATCTCAATAGTGATGATGATAGAAGGAATACGGATAATGAGTCCACAGGAAGCGCTACTTTCACCTTTTCAAACGGTGAATTCAATAGCTCTGTATACATATCATTTAGCGAAAATGGACACATTAATTTAGATCCCGCTGACTCTAAACGAATAATTCCTATGTCTCCAAGTGAACACTTAACAAGTATGATATATGAATCAAATAAATCATTGTCTATAAATAATCTACCATATGATCTATCACATGATATCACATTTGGAATGGACATTATGCTCCTTCATCCGAATGGTAGTGGTTATGAGACACAGTCTGAAAATATAGATTTAACTTGGGACATAGTGAATCTTCCAGAAAATATCACCCTATCTTTAATAAATAATCTTACCGGTCAATCTGTTAATCTTTATGGATTTCCTTCTTCGAATGTTAGTCTACCTAGTAAAGGTGGTTTCCCATTTCCAACAGAATTAATGGAGACCTATCCAGCTATTGGTGAGTCACTATTTAGTTTATCGGTAAATGTAAATTTAGAATCATTACATAATGAAGGACAAAAATTATTGCCAAATGACATAACACTATATGATGCGTACCCTAATCCATTTAACCCTAGTACAATTATAAATTTTGACATTAAAGAACGAAGCAATGTATCATTAGATATTTTTGACCTTAAAGGAAGAAAGGTCGCATCCCTAATTAATGAAGTAATGATGCCTGGAAATCATAAAACCAATTGGAATCCTGGATTACTTCCATCTGGTGTCTATATTGTTGAACTTCGCAATGGAAAAAAATCTTTGAATCAAAAAATAACCTATATCAAATAGAAAAAATCATAATGAAAAAACTTTATCATATTATGGCTTTCATTATTTGCATGATAAATACTGTTTTAGCACAAGACCCTCCTCCTCTACCTGATGCACCAAATCAGGGACCCATAAACGGCCTATCTTTTTTGATAATTGGTGGTGTGGTTATACTCGTTAAACAATATTTTGACCGCAATAATAAACCAAATTAGGCGTATTCCTTTTTCAGGCTTTTTTATAAGAGCTTTCTCTTTCTATGTATTATGGCAAATATTTTATGATTTGTTACTACTACCAAATGGAAAAACCGATGATTATTTATCGATTTCTGTATTAAATCATGCAAAAAAATTTCTTACAATCCTCGGTTGGGAAATTCACTCAACTGGTAAATTATTATATATTAATGGATACCGGAGTGTAGAAATATTAAGTAGTTGTAATGCCTTAAATATAATGGTGATTTACTCAGGTTTCATCATATCCTATCGTGGGGAAATACTAAACCAAGTTAAATATATTTTAATAGGCATTAGTATTATATATGTTTTAAATGTAGTACGCATTATGTCTTTTAGTCTAGCTACTGTATATTTCCAACAATATTGGGATTTATTTCATGAATTCAGTCCATTTATATTCTTTTATCCATTCATACTTTGGCTATGGTATCGATGGACATTAGTTTCGAAAAAAGAAATCACCTCTTTAGGATTATCTTAACTGTTATTTCAATTTTACTGTTATACTTCATTTCAATTAGACCAGTAAGAATGAAATTCAATTCTGAAATTCTTTATCCAAAATTTTCCAAAATTGCTGAAAATCATAATACAAAAATTATTCAAAGCGCACGACGTATTAATATTTTGCCAAAAAATAGTGACTTACCGCGAGGTTTTGGTATTCCTTTTGGAGGATATTTTTGGCTACCTCTATCATTGTTCTTCATTACCAGCAACAAAAAAGGATACAAGATCTTAATATCTTATCATATTTTTCTAGCTATCATACCACCTTTTTTAGCTTGGCTATTTATCAAAGGACAACTGTGGGCAGGTACTCTTTTGGAGGTAAATGAAATGATGTTTACTTTATTTTTTCTACTGTTTTTATATGTTGGAATAAAAGACACTCTTCGATTTATAAGATAAAGAGCCTCTAACAAGAGGCTCTTTATGCTCCGGAGGAGGGACTCGAACCCCCGACAAAGTGGTTAACAGCCACCTGCTCTACCAACTGAGCTACTCCGGAAAAAAATGGTATAAAAAAGTTGGCGAATTTAATGTGAATTCAAACTGGCTCAAAGTTACAATTCCTTCTCGGCACATAGTTTTTGCCTTTCATCTAGCATACCACTATCAGCATGGTTCTTATTAATATAAACTTTCCCATCTTCATTGTGAGGTTCTCCAAAAACAGAGTGAAATGATTTTAAACCTCCAAGCCATTTTCTATTATCTGATACATAGACTAAATCACCAACATCTGCAGACATTACTTCCATATCATTAATAGAAAAATTAACCACATCTTCTTCTGAATCCTTTAAGGACCAATCAACTGTCACTATTTTTCCAGGACGATCATTTGGAGTGCCTCCTTTAAAATATTCCCTCGCCTTATTCAGTGACCAAATAGTTAGGCCTTCTGTTTTCTCTTCACTTGGGACAGATGTTAAAAGACCAACAACAACTCCTGACCCAGCGCATACAAATGTATTATATAATGCTCTTATATAAGAATAAGGACGATCAGGATTAAATTCAATTCCGTGGTCAAATGGTGAAATAAAAATTTCTGGATATTTACTTCCAATTACCATCAATAAAGCTCCACCTAAAAAAGTAGCTACGGCAGCTGGAGTATTATATCGTCTCCAAAAAATTCCCAGAAATATGGCAACTACTAATGGTGGTGTCATAGTACTATGGAAAAACCCATGAGCTTCATAAAGAGTTGGAAAATTATTAAAAAATATAGTACTCACGGCACCTACTATTGTCGCTCCTGCAGAAACTAACATAGCTACTTTTAAGTAGTGTTTATCTTTTTTATTTTTAACTAGAGGCTTATAAACATCATTAATAACAACTGCAGCAACAGCATTAATTAGAGTGTCTACTGTACTCATCAGTGCAGCAGCAACGGCTGCGATTACAAATGCAAAAACGACCTCGCTCCCTGTAATTAAATAAGCAACTTGGGTAAACACATGATCAAGTTTTGTAGAGGTATTCCATGCTTCGGGGGTAACAACGCTAATAGCTTTACCAACCCATCCTGCATTCGACACCACTACAGTTGATATGGGAAGTAATACAAGCACATTGAAAGCTGCAGCTTTTCTACCCTCATGAACTGATTTACAAGCCATAAATCGCATAATTAGACCCTGATTCATAAATAAAAATCCTACTGATCCTGCTATGCCGTCCTGCCAGAAAATTCCAACAAAGTTAAAATTTGCTGGATGATTAAAGTGTGCAAGTGGCAGTTTAAACTCCGGAGATAAGGCACTCCAAAATATGTCAAAACCACCAACAAAATTGACCCCCATTATGAAAACTATTATTCCCGAAAATATTAAAATGAAACCTTGAGCAAGATCTGTAAAAATAACTGCAGTCTGCCCTCCAAATGTGATATAAACTCCTGATATTATTGCAACAATAAAAATAATTGCATATAGATCTAGACCTAATAATGGTTCAAGGGTTTTCCCCATTGTAAGAAAGCCTATTGCAATGTATCCAATCATATATCCTAGTATGGCAATCGTGGCAAGAATTCTAACACCCGGATTGAACCTTCTCTCAAAATAATCAGGAATAGATCTGATTTTTGTATAATATACGATAGGCAGCCATCCAAAAAGAAACAGTGGCATAAAAAACCAATCATTCATATAAGTCATTGTAGAAGAGAAACCATGCTCATATGCTTTAGCAGAATATTTTAAAAAACTATGACTCCCAACACCGGTAGCAACAATACTCATTGTAACAAGCCACCATGAAAATCTACGCCCACTAAAGAAAAAATCTTGGGTCGTTTTATTGTATCTTGCAAAAAAAGAGCCAAATCCTAAAACCAATGCAAAATATCCAAAAATAATTACCCAGAAAAAGGATGAAGTTTGAATTGCCGCGTCCATTATATTTTTCTTTTTGGCACGAGAAGTACGTTAATTATTAAATGAAAAATCATTATGGATAGAACTAGGCCTAGTGATATTAAAATTAAATTACTTCCAACAGCTGCAACAATAAAAAAAGCATGGATACCCATATAATAAAAGAAACCAAAAATTAGAACGTGAAACCATTTTTTGTGTTTTTCTATATCTTGATTTAAAGATTTCGATTTAAGTATAATATACATACCGATAAAAAATATTGCTCCACCTACTAAATAGAGATACAAATATGGTAACCATGTACGTTCAAAACCAAGCATATTAATTCCCATTTATTTTTTCAAAGTGCGGTTTTAATTTATTCCAGGTATCTTTTAATCCTTCAACCACAACTTTAGTCCCTCCTAATACAGGCATAAAATTCGTATCACCACTCCATCTTGGAACTATATGATAGTGTAAATGGTCTTCAATACCTGCTCCTCCACATTTACCTAAATTTGCACCAAAGTTAAATCCCTCAGCATTTAAACAAATTTTTAAAATGTTCATTGATTGATTTGCAAAAAACATAATCTCCTTATTACAATCATCAGAAATTTCATTTGTATCTGAAGTGTGCTTGTAGGGTGAAATCATTAAATGTCCATTTGTATAGGGGTAAAGATTAAAGAGTATAAAAGACTCGTTTCCTCGATATAAGATAAGATTAGATTCATCATCGATTGATTTTGACTTCATACAAAATACACATCCTGATTCTTTATTCATTTGGATGTATTCCATCCGCCAGGGTGCCCATAATCTATTCATCTGTAACTTTTTTCCGTTCATTAATGATTTTTTGTTCTAGCTCTTTTGGCATTTTTTCATAATGGCTGAAGATTTCAGAATGAATTCCTCTCCCTCCAGTAAGTGATCTAACTGTCGTGGCATAGTGATATAATTCAGCTTGTGGAACTTGAGCTTTTATAACCTGAAAACTGCCATCGGACTCCATACCCATTATTTTTCCACGCTTCCCAGATATGTCACCCATTATATCGCCCATAAAATCTTCGGGAACTTTAACTTCAATATCCATTATTGGTTCTAGTAAACAAGGATTTGCTTGTAGAAATGATTCTCTAAATGCGTGTTTTCCTGCAGTTTGGAATGCAATATCTTTGGAATCAACAGGATGCATTTTACCATCATAAAAGTCAATCTTAACATCAACAACTTTACAACCTGCAAGAATCCCGTCCGTACATGCCGTATTTACACCTTTCTCAACAGATGGAACAAAGACGCGATCAACATTTTGACCGACTAGTGATTGCGTAAATTCAATTCCTTCTCCTCTCTCCTTAGGTTCAATTCTCATCCACACTTCAGCAAATTGTCCAGCACCTCCTGATTGCTTCTTGTGTCTATATTTTGCTTCTCCTCTTCCTGCAATAGTTTCCCTAAAAGGGACTTTTGGCTCTTCAAGTGAAATGTCAATACCAAATCTTCTTTTCAATCTCTCTGTAGTAACCGTTAAATGGAGTTCACCTTGTCCAGAGATTATAGTTTGTTTTACCTCTGAATCAACTCTATATACAAAAGTTGGGTCTTCCTCATGCAATGTAGCCATCCCAATAGCGAGTTTTTCTTCATCACCCTTTGCAGACGATTTAATTGCAGCATGAATATTGGGGTTTGGTAAATTTAATTTAGGAAGAATCACACGTGTACCTGTACAAAGTGTATTGCCTGTATGTGTATCTTTTAATTTTACTACACCAGCAATATCACCTGCAGACAATTGATCTACTTGAGACCTATTTTTCCCATTTAAAATAAACATTTGGCCAAACCGTTCATTCATTTTTCTATTCGTATTATAATAGTCTTTGCCAGTCTGAACCTTACCTGAATAAACTCTAAACAATGAAAACTCACCAACATGGGATTCAGACATTGTCTTAAAAATCTGTAAAACGGTTTCTTTTCCGTCGAGGGAAATATCTACTTTTTCTCCTTTCTCATTATTAGCAATAATAGTCTTTCTATCATCTGGAGATGATCCATATTTTGAAATAAAATCACAAACTCGCGCAACACCTACATTAGAAGTCGATGAAACACAAAAAAGAGGAATAAATGTTTGATCCTGTATTGCCTGATGTATGCCATTTCTCATTTCTTCTTCTGTTAAACTACCTTTTTCAAAAAATTTTTCTAGCAATTCGTCATCTGACTCAGCAACATATTCTATTAATTCCTCATGTAAATTCTTTACTTTATCTTTCAATTCATCTGGCAAATCACTTTCGGTCATTTCACCAGAACCGTCTGATTTATAAGAAATGAGTTCTGTTCTTAGTACGTCAATGTTTTGGTTATAACCTGGCCCAGCATTAACGGGTAGCTGCATAGGAAATACATTATTCCCAAATCGTTTTCTTGTTTCAGTAAGGATTTCTTCAAATTTTGTGTGCTCTCTATCAAGGCCATTGACAACTAACATTTTTGGTATTCCCAAATTCGTTGCTTCATTCCACATCATTTCAGTACCTACTTCAACTCCATTAACAGCATGAATTGTAATTACTACCATATCAACAACATTCAGAGCTCCAATTGATTCACCAATGAAATCTGAATAACCAGGAGTGTCTATCATATTAAATTTTTTTTCCATCCATTGCATATGCAGTGGAGTGCTATGAATTGATATCTGCCTAGATTTTTCACCAGGATGGTAATCTGAAGTTGTAGTACCATCTTCTATTGTGCCAAGTCGATTTATTTCTCCACCAATTTTTAGGATCGCTTCTGATAAACATGTTTTCCCAGAAGCACCGTGCCCAACAATGGCAAAATTTCTTATGTCAGATGATGAAAATTGTTTCATTACTTTTCCTTATTCAAATTCTAAATTTTTATTGGATAGGGTGCTGATTGTAACCAATCATCAATGTAAAATCAAGTTATTTAAAGTTCAATATCTTTATATTTTTCAATGTATGATCGAAGAGCTGGGACTACATATATTTTCTCAAGATCACATTCTAAGAAACTAGATGCAAGAGTTTTTAATCTTTGTTCAATTGGTTTCATTTGGTTCAAGACTATTACTTTTTCATCATTTACAATACATGTTCCACCAGCAAAGTTCCCCCTTCCTTTTAGAATGCGTAGGCCTAATTTTTGTGCTAAGTTTTCAAATTCAAGATATAATTTGTCATTTTTCACTAAATGATATCCTCGTATCCACTGATTTTTAGATGATCAACTAAATTTTTAATATCTTCCACTTTATCCTTAGTAGTAACTAACGTTGCATCATTAGTGTTAACAACAATTAAATCATCAACCCCAACGATTGCAGTAAATTTATCTTTTGATTGAATAAGACTATTTTTTCCATCCATTATAATTCCTTTCCCTTTTATAATATTTCCATCTTTATTTGAATTCAATACTTCAAAAAGTGCATTCCAGGAACCTATGTCATTCCATAAGAAATCACCAGATACTACAAAAATATTTTTTGCCTTTTCAAGCAAACCATAGTCTATTGATTCTGGTTCAATAAATTCCCATAAATCTTCAAAAGGTTCTTTTTCATCTATTTTTGGAGTAATTTTTTCTAAAATGTCAAATAGCTCAGGTAGATACTTTTTGTAACCTGACATTAGTGTTTCTACTTTCCAAAAAAACATACCTGCATTCCATAAAAAATCGCCGCTTGAAATAAAACGCTCAGCTAATTTTTTATGTGGCTTTTCAGCAAAAGCTTTAACTTGAAAAACATTGAGATTATTTT
>MDSZ01265626.1_pt1 | contig 42632 bp, 36 predicted proteins | sample 811201 | NCBI WGS metagenome assembly MDSZ01 (sample SAMN05326647, study PRJNA326480) | marine metagenome | isolation source: seawater | place: Indian Ocean: North | collected 2010 | reverse complement strand
TGGCGCGAAAGCCAAGACCCGACCGTTACTTTTGGAGGGCTTGGCTTAGTGCAGGCTCAAGCTGACAAGCCGAAATGCCAAGTTTTCGGGCAGCGGTGACCCTTCAAGTTTAGCTCCCAAGCCCACTAGTCCAGTGCAACACAAGTAACCCACGCCGAGTGAGCAGAAAACCTCAGCGGATGTCGAACAACTCCACATCAAACACCAAATCGGTGTTGCCCGGGATTGGACCTGCACCACGCGCGCCATATGCGGTATCAGATGGACAGAACACGATTGCCCGATCACCCACCACCATTTCGCACAAAGCCTGAGTCCAGGCTGGAATCACGCGGTTCAGCGGGAAAGAGATTTTCTCGTTGCGCTTAATTGAACTATCGAACACACGACCATCCAGAAAGGTGCCTTCATAGTGCACTTCCACGATTGAATTCGGTGTTGGCTTTTGTGTACCGGTGCCGCGCTTTTTGAAAGTCAGCTTCACGCCAGATGGCAGTACGAGTTCGTCGCCAGCGGCGGCGTTGTTGGTTGAATCAGTCACGGCATTACCCCAGGTAAGAATTAAGACAAGCGCTTATTCTAACCCGGGGTGTTCAGCCAGCCGTAAATTCAGCCTTGAAATCAATAGGTTTTGTAGGGCAGGAATTTGCCGCTCATATTGATGCTGACGCGGTCACCCATGGGGTTGGGCTCACGCTGCAAATCCATTTTGAAGTCGATGGCACTCATGATGCCGTCACCAAACTCTTCATGAATGAGTTCCTTGAACGTTGTGCCGTACACACTGATCAATTCATAAAAGCGATAAATCAAGGGGTCGGTAGGCACAGCGGTGGGCAGCGATCCCTTGTAAGGCACAACCTGCAGGCAATCAACCGCCTCGGGTGGCAAGGCCAAATACTCACCAATTTTCTTGGCTTGTTCTTCGGTCAGTGTCATCTGGCCCAACAACGCAGCTGTGCTCCATTCCTTGGACTGGCCTAGTACTTTGGCGCAGTCGTCCCAAGTGCATTTTTTCTTGCGCTTGGCCAATACAATCATCTCGGTTACGTCGGTTCGTTTCATGGTGCACTCCTTTGAATCAAATTTAGTGGGGGTGTTGTCTCGGTGCTAATTTTCGTGTTGCTCAAGGCCTTCAGGCCTGGGCGAACCACCGTGGGTTGTTGGTGTAGCTCAGCATTCAGCTTGTTGCTGTCTGGCTCTGTACTGGGTGCAGGTGCTGCGCGGTTCACCAGAAAATCAACCAGGTGGTTGCGAATGGCGTAGTACTGCGGATCATGGTGCACGGTGCTTCGGGTGCGTTCACGCGGCATGGTGTTTTCAACAATTTCAGCAATGCGCGCGCGCGGGCCGTGGCTCATCAGCATCACTTTGTCGGCCAGTAAAATAGCCTCATCCACATCGTGCGTAATCATGAACACGGTTTGCCCGGTGGCCTTCACAATTTGCAGCAACTCGTCTTGAATCGTGCCTCGGGTCAGCGCATCCAGCGCGCCAAAGGGCTCGTCCAGCAACAGCATTTGCGGTTGAATGGCAAACGCACGGGCAATGCCCACTCGCTGTTTCATGCCGCCAGAAAGTTCATGCGGCTTTTTGTTTGCGGCTTTACCCAAACCCACCATGTCCAGATACTTCATGGCGTGTTCACTGATTTCCTCCGGCGACTTTTCAGGCCAACGTGAACGCACACCAAACTCCACGTTTTTCAACGCTGTCATCCAGGGCATTAGCGCGTGGCTTTGAAACACCACACCACGGTCCAGCGAAGGGCCCACCACTTCCTTGCCATTCATGATCACATAGCCTTGCGTGGCTTCATCCAGCCCGGCCAGAATGTTCAGAATCGTGCTTTTGCCACAACCCGAATGGCCGATGATGCAAACAAACTCGCCTTTCTGAATGTCGAAGTTCACGGCCTCGAACACAGGTGGAACCGAGGTATCAGCAGGCGCATAGCTTTTTACCAAACCTTCCACTTGCAAGAAGGCGGCGGCTTTTTCATTGGGTATCAGGTCTTTGCTGAATATCTTGTGTTCAGTCGTCATGGTTGTTTACTCCTTGTAGCTGACCAGCTTGGCCATGCGAGCCAGCAGCGTATCGAGCAACATGCCGATCAAGCCGATGAACAAAATTGCGCTGATGATGTTGGCAATCGACAGGTTGTTCCATTCGTTCCACACGAAGTAACCAATGCCTGTACCGCCCACCAGCATTTCAGCCGCCACAATCACCAACCAGGCAATGCCAACGGAAATACGCATGCCCGTCATGATGGTGGGCGCCGCTGCCGGCAAAATCACCTGAAATGCTGTGCGTAGCGAACTCACCTCCAGCGTTTTGGCCACGTTCAACCAGTCGCGTCGAACCCCTGCCACGCCAAATGCGGTGTTCACCAACATGGGCCATATGGAGCAAATGAAAATCACGAAGATGGCTGAGGTGTCGCTGTCTTGAATCGTGTACAAGGCCAGCGGCATCCAGGCCAAAGGCGATACCGGCTTCAAAATTTGAATGAAGGGATCAAGCGCCTTGTACAACAAGGGCGACATGCCAATCACAAAGCCCAGTGGAATCGCCACCAAAGCGGCCAAACCAAAACCCACCAGCACGCGAAAAATGGAATAGCCCAATTGAATGCCGATGCCTTTGTCATTGGTGCCACGGTCGTAAAACGGATCACTGATGTGCCCCCACAACTTTTCACCCACATCGCCCGGGGTGGGCAATGGGGTTTTGCTGCCTGTGGATGCAGCCTGACCCACCAGTGCTGCATATTCAGGATCTACATTCACCTCGGCTTGCTCGGGCAAGGTGGCAATGGTCCAAATGGCAATCAACACCACCAGGATCAAACCCGACAAAGCCCATGGGGCCCACTTTTGCTTCCTGAAGTCTTTCATGCCGCTTAACCCTTGGTTCTGGAAATTGCGAAGCTGTTGAGGTATTCCTCTGGCTTCTTGGGATCGAAGGGCTTGCCCATCACACTGAATTTTTTGTCGAGCGATGACGGTGGCTGCATGCCCACTTCTTTCATCAAGCGGGTTGCATCGGTGGCCAAAAATACATCTTTGGCAATTTTGTTGTAGTCCACATCGCCCTTGATTTGTCCCCAGCGTTTCATCTGGGTCAAAATCCAGATCGCAAAACTTTGGTAAGGGAATGGATCGAAGTCGATGCGCTGCGGGTCCTTCTTGATACCACCCAAGCCATCGGCATAGGTGCCGGTCAACACCTGTTCAACCACTGTCAGCGGCTGGTTCAAATAATTGGTGGGGGCAATGGCTGCTGCAATTTCCTTGCGGTTCTCGGCTTTGCGGGCGTAGGCCGTGGCATCCAGCACCGCCTTCAACAGGGCTTTGTAGCTGTTGGGGTTTTGAGTCACGAATTCTTTGCTGGCCGCAAATGCGCAGCAAGGGTGGCCCGACCAAATCTCTTTCGACAGAATGTGAATAAAGCCCACGCCGTCGTACACTGCACGCTGGTTCACTGGGTCGGGCGCCAGGAAACCATCAATGTTGTCTGCGCGCATATTGGCCACCATTTCGGGAGGTGGCACTGAACGAATTTGTACATCGCGATCGGGATCAAGGCCAGCCTCGGCAAGGTAGTAGCGCAACAGGTAGTTGTGCATGGAGTAGTCAAACGGCACTGCGAACTTGAAGCCTTTCCAGTCTTTCGGATTGCGTTTGTCTTTGTGCTTCATGGCCAAGGTAATGGCCTGACCATTGATGTTTTCAACTGCGGGCATGGTCCATGGAATGGCGTTCGAGCCTACACCCATAGAGATGGCCAAAGGCATGGGCGACAACATGTGCGCTGCATCGTATTCTTTGGCCAGCGACTTGTCGCGCACCACCGCCCAACCAGCTGTTTTCACCACTTCAACATCCAGACCTTGCTTGGCATAAAAACCCAATGGCTGCGCCATGATGATGGGGGTTGCACAGGTGATTGGAATGAAACCCACCTTCAGTTTTTGTTTCTCCAGGGGGCCATTGCTTTGCGCAAAGGCCTCCTTGGCTGCAGCCAAGGGAAACAAGCTTCCAATTGCAGCCATGGCAGTGCCACTGCCCACAGCGCGCAGGAAATTGCGGCGCAGGTTGTCATCGGGAAACAGCGCATGCATCACCGCGTTTTCAACGGCACGCTCTTCCATCTGTTGCACGGCCAATTGTTGATCATGCTCTGCCTGGCTGTTGTGTTGGCCACAGGCGCAACGCATGCCCAAGCGGGTATTGGGATCAAACGGGTTCTTGAAAAAAGACATGGTGAACTCCTATGCAGTGTTGCAACAATCAGGCTGTGGCGCGGTTCAATGCGGGGCGAAAATAATCAATGTCGTGTTGGTATTGCTGGTAGGCCTTGGTGTACTCCATCACACGGGCCACCTCAGCAATGAATTCTTCGTCGTAACCGGCGCGGCGCAGCAGGTGAAAACCCACTTCCATGCCGCTTGCGATGCCGCCACCTGTTACGATCCGGCCGGCATCCACCACCCTTGCACGGCTTACCTGGCAGGCTGGTGCTATTTCCGCCAGGCGGTCGATTGGGGTTTTTCCAAGGTGCGAAGCTTCCAGGCGATCGGGTTCTTTGCGGTTGGTGGCAGCCAAGCCATCGAGCAAACCCATGCGAGCGTAAATCCACGAGCCCGTGCACACGCTGGTTAGCAAACAAGTGTTGGGCAGCGTCCGAACGTAGCGGTGCAAGTTGCCATTGTTCATTTCCTGCCGGGTACCAAAACCACCCGGAATCAGAAACGCATCCATTGCGGGTGTGTCAGAAAACGAATAGTTGGGCAACACGGTGAAACCAGCCTGCGTTTGTACCGGCCGCATGCTCTCGGCAATCAGGAACACTTCCAGTTCAGGGTCGAAACGCTTGGCCACCGAGAACACGCCATAGGGCGCTGCGTAGTCCACCACCTCGGCTTCCTTGAACACATACACACCCAGTCTGAACCCTTGCATTCTGGCCATTGGCGCTTCTCCGGCAACACTGCATTAACAGGCTTTCAGTGTGCCGCGGGGGTTGAAGGCTGGGTATCACGCCATTTGTGATTGTGTTGTAGTGCTGGCCCTACAAGAAAATTACAAGCCATGCAGCTTGGTGTAGTTCACCAGATCCACCAGGTTTTTCAGTTCGAGTTTTTCAAACACACGGGCGCGGTAAGTTGAAACCGTGTTGCCCGACAGGCACAAGGCCTGTGCAATGTGTTGAACTGTCTCGCCCTGCGCCATCAAACGCAGCACCTGCATTTCACGATTGGACAGTCGCTCGTGGGGCGGCCTGTCAGCTGGCTTGCGCAAATCGTTGGCCATCAGGTTGGCTGTAGCAGGGGTTAGGTACACTTGCCCGGCGCAGGCCATTTGAAGGGCCTGTGTCAACTCTTGGGGCGAGCAACCTTTGTTCAGGTACGCATTGGCACCACTGCGAATGGCACGCAAAGCAAACTGCGCTTCGGGGTACACCGACAACATCACCACGCCCAGTTTCGGAAATTCACTGCGCACGCTTTTCAGTACATCGAAACCATCGCGTTCGCCCAGTGCAACGTCGAGCAACACGGCATCAAAGCTGCCCTTGCGAAGTTTCTGCATAGCCTCGACACCATCGGCTGCCTGCTCGCTTTGGTACTGCCCATCAAACTCATCCAGAATTTGAACCAGGCCACGCCGAATAATCATGTGGTCGTCCACAATCAAAATCTTCATAAGGCGAGTACCTCGGGCAGGCGCAGCTTGATGCACACGCCCTGCCCCAAAATTGAATCGATCGAGCAACGTGCGCCAATATCCCAAGCCCGTTCTTCGATACCCATTAACCCGAACCCGGCATTGAAAGTGCGCACTGCCATGCCACGGCCGTTGTCTTTCACCTGAAATACCACCGCCCGCCCTTCAGTGTGCACGCGCACCTCTACTTTGTTGGCACCCGAGTGCTTGCTGACATTGTTCAGCGCTTCTTGCAAAATTCGGTACAAGGCAGTCTCGGTGGCTTTGCTCAGACGAACATGTTCCAGTGCCGGGGCAATGTCGAGTGAACTCACCACATTGGTGCGTTGGGAAAACTCACCCAGCAAATGTTCCACTGCCGCCCAAAGCCCAAGATGATCCAGCACACCCGGACGAAGATCAGAAAGTATTCGCCGCAAACTTTCCATGGCACCCTGTGCCAGGTCCAGCATGCTCTCAATTCTCAGGGTCAGTTTTTCATCGTTCGCACAGCGGTAGGAAAGCGCTTTCAACTCCAGATCGAACGCAGTCAACTTTGCACCCAGGTCGTCGTGCATCTCACGCGCTATTCGGGTGCGCTCTTCTTCACGAACGGTGGTCAGGTGTGCAGAAAGCCTGCGCATTCGGTCGTGCGCTTTCTGTAATTGCGCGGTGCGTTCAACCACCCTGCGCTCCAGTTCAACCTGCGCAGCAGCACGAATATTTTGCGCTTCAACCCGCTCGGTGATGTCTGTGAATGTGACCACAGCGCCCACCACTGCTTGTTCTTCGAAAATCGGGTAAGAAGCGTACTCAGCATGAAAGCAGCTGCCATCCCTGCGCCACAACACTTCATTGTCAACACGGCAACCCTTGTTTTCCTGAAAGGCGCGAAAGATTTGGCACTGACACACCGGCATCAAATCGTTGTTCGCATAGGAGTGGTGCATCAGGTAATGCATGTTCCTGCCGAGCACTTCATCGGCCGAATAACCCAACATTTCCGCGCCTGCCTTGTTGATGAAAACACAACGCCCTTTCAGGTCGATTCCATAGATGCCTTCACCCGTGGAGTCGAGCAACAATTCGAGTTGCCTTCGCCAGGCAGCATGATGAGAAAGTTTGGAAAGATGCTTGAACACGGCAGTGCACCTGAAGTTGAATCAACATCAAACTAGCAAGAGCAATGCCAATAAAATTCAAAAAGTTTTTGAAAATTTGCACGCGAGTGGTGCGAAAAAAAAACGACAAAATTTATTGAAATTTACACACAAACGGGTTGTTGATCATGTATTGATGAAAAAAGCTTTTCAGTTAATAAAATTTGATGTACACATAACTCACCACACCGTTTAAGGAAGGTTACACAACATGGTTACAACAGATCAAAAGCCAGTCGAAGCCGAGGCAAGCAAAGCAACCCCAGCTCCAAAAAAACCAGCAGCAAGAAAACCCGCTGCTAAAAAACCAGCCGCTGCAAAACCAGCAGCAGCGAAAAAACCAGCAGCAGCAAAACCCGCTGCCGCGAAAAAACCAGCTGCTGCTAAACCTGCCGCTGCAAAAAAACCAGCCGCCAAACCAGCTGCTGCAAAAAAGCCTGCCGCTGCTAAACCAGCTGCTGCCAAAAAACCAGCTGCCGCCAAAAAGCCAGCTGCCGCCAAGAAACCAGCTGCTGCAAAACCTGCAGCGAAAAAGCCAGCAACATCACGCGCCAAGGCAGCCACTGCCAGCGTAGCGAATGCTGCAGCCAAAGCAAAGAAAACTGTGGCCAAAGCAAAGCCAGCCGCCAAGGCCAAGGCCGCAGCAGCCAAGTCAGTGTTCAGCGCAACTGATCGCAAGAAATTGTTGAGCGATGTTCAGAAGCAGATCAAGGACCTTGAAAAACAAGTCAAGGGCATGGTCAAGTCAGTTCAAACTGACGTGATCGCCAAGATCAAAAAGCAACTGGGCATGAAGTAATCCAGAAATAGCAAAAATAATAAGACCGCTACACGACCTTTCGTATGAAAGGTCTTCTGTAGACTTGATTGAAACCCGTTGTGCGAGAGCACTGCGGGTTTTTTATTTTCCGAGTGGATTCATTTGCGGATCGAAATTGTCCAGACTGGGATATGAAACCCGCTGGCGTGAAGCCAGTGTGTTCACTGCAACATCGAGCTGCTCAAGCATTTCAACACGGGCTTCTTGTGTGATGTAAGGCACATGGTAGGCGGCAAAAGGTTCCAGCACATCAAAGCCGGCATAGCCCAAACTGCCGCGCAACACAGGGCGCAACATGGTATTCAAATCACCGTGAATGGCGTCATCGCCAAACATGTGTTCACGCCCACCCAGTGTGAAAGTAAGCCAGGCCTGTTTGCCCTTCATCAAACCACGGTCGTAAAAATTCCGGCCGCCATAAACCACGCCCGACAAAAATACCCGGTCAATCCAGCCCTTCAAAATTGCAGGCAAGGAAAACCAGTACAACGGAAAATTCAGCACTAGCAAGTCGCATTGCTTCAGCAACTCTAGTTCGGAGGCAATGTCGGCTGGCAAGGTATTGTTTTTCTGGGCATGCCGTTGTTCAAGGGCGTATACCAGGTAATCCGGATTGCTGCGTTCAGCGAAATCAGTGGCACTGGCCACTGGGTTGAATTGCTTGGCGTATAAATCTGACACGGTCACCGTGTGGCCCTGCTCTTCAAAACGGTTTTGCATGCGCTTCATCATTGCAGTGCAGAATGATTGGGGCTCGGGGTGTGCATGCACAATCAGAACGTTCATGGTGTCGGCTTCTTTTCAAGAAAATGATTAGCCATGCTACCAAAAGAAAAGGGGCCGCCAGTCAATTGGCAACCCCTTTTCAGCGCCAACCACTGGGCTTTTAAATGACGCCGTAAGCCAGCATGGCATCCGCCACCTTCACAAAGCCACCCACATTGGCACCCTTGAGATAATCAATGTGACCGTCTTCTTCCGCGCCATACTTCACGCATCGCTTGTGAATATCGCTCATGATGGTTCGCAGGCGCTGATTCAGTTCATCGCGTGACCAGGACAAGCGCATGCTGTTCTGGGTCATCTCCAAACCTGATACTGCAACACCCCCGGCATTGGCGGCCTTGGATGGCGCAAACAAAATACGCGCCTTCTGGAACGCATCAATTGCCCCTTTTTCAGAAGGCATGTTCGCACCTTCAGACACGCCCATGCAACCATTCTTGATCAACATGGCAGCTTCTTCGGCATTGATTTCATTTTGCGTCGCACACGGAAAAGCAAGATCGCAGGGTATGTGCCACGGGCGTTTGTCAGCAACAAACTCTGCATTCGGATACTGGTTCAGGTACTCGCTGATGCGGGCCCGTTTCACTTCTTTCAGTTCTTTGATGTGCGCCAGCTTCTCCATCGTAATGCCGTCTTTGTCGTGAAGTGTTCCGGATGAATCGGACATGGTGATCACTTTGCCGCCCAGCGCCAGAATTTTCTCGACTGCATATTGCGCCACATTGCCAGAGCCGCTGACTGAACACACCTTGCCCTCAAACTTCAAACCTTTGTAGCTCAACATGTCTTCCATGAAATAGACCACACCGTAGCCAGTTGCCTCTACTCGAATTTCACTGCCGCCAAAGGCCAAGCCCTTGCCGGTGAGCACACCAGTGAATTCATTACGGATTCTTTTGTATTGGCCAAACATGTAAGAAATCTCCCGCCCCCCAACACCAATGTCGCCGGCTGGCACATCGGTGAAGGGACCAATGTGGCGGGAAAGTTCGGTCATGAAGGCCTGGCAAAAACGCATGATCTCGCGATCGCTTTTGCCTTTGGGATTGAAGTCTGAGCCACCCTTGCCGCCACCCATGGGCAAACCAGTCAGGCTGTTCTTGAAAGTTTGTTCAAAAGCGAGGAATTTCAAAATGCTTTGGGTCACGTTGTCGTGAAACCGAATACCCCCTTTGTAAGGGCCAATCGCATTGCTGTGTTGAACCCGGTAGCCACGTTGCGTGCGCACATTGCCCTGATCGTCTTCCCAACACACCCGGAAACTGACAATTCGATCAGGCTCGGTCAGTCGCTGCAAAATTTGAGCAGCCTCGTACTTCGGATTTTTTGCAACAAAAGGAATGATGTGTTGTGCAACTTCATGCACTGCCTGGTGAAACTCTGGTTCGCCGGGATTTCTGCGAATCAGTCCATTCATGAACTCTTCTAATTCTGGCGAGCTGCTCATCTCTTATTCTCCTATCGAAGGGCGACGTTGGACTGCGTGTAAGCAGTTTACCGAATCGCCTGAGATAGAGCACTCTGGATTTCTGTGGATATCCCCAAAAAGTGGGCACAACCTAGGGGATAGCATGTGGACAAGTAGTCCAAGCTATTCAAAACATGAGGAATTAGATGGCCTGACTAATTATTGTGCAAGCTCGGTTCTGGCATGCTGTTGAGTGCAGCAATTTAAGTGCTTAACTGGCAATTTAGTTCTTAACTGGCAATTTAGTTCTTAACTGGGTCTGAACCAGCTTCGGCAATGGGCTGCAGGCTGGCCACAGCAGGCTCTCTAACGCCGTACCCACACTATCACGATGAGGGCTCAGAGACTCATATTCGCAGTGCGATACCTTGCTCTCTTGGCTGTAGAATCGATGAATACCAATTCTTAAATACATGGACACCTGCACTCAATGCTTACTGGCGAATTAAAAAATCAAATTAACGCGATTTGGGACTCGTTTTGGTCTGGTGGTATCTCCAACCCCCTAGAGGTCTTGGAACAAATCACCTACCTGCTATTCATCAGACGTCTGGACGATGCGCATACGCTTGAAGAAAACAAGTCGAGTTTGCTGGGCTTACCTATGAGCAACAGGGTTTTTCCGGAGGGCAGTGACTCGAAGGGGAGAAGTTATGATGACCTCAGGTGGTCCCGCTTTAAAAATTTCGCACCATCTGAGATGTTTGAAGTAGTTGGCGAGCATGTGTTTCCTTTCATTCGTACAAAGGGAGGCGACGGCTCCACCTACAGTCGACATATGAAAGACGCGAGATTCACGATTCCCAGCCCCAGCCTACTGGCCAAAGTGGTGGACATGCTGGACAAAGTTCCCATGGATGACCGCGATACCAAGGGTGATTTGTATGAGTACATGCTGGGCAAGATTGCTTCTGCTGGCCAGAATGGTCAGTTCAGGACCCCTCGCCACATCATAAAACTCATGGTTGCAATGACAGCACCAAATCCAAAAGATGTTATCTGCGACCCCGCAAGCGGAACATGTGGTTTTCTGGTTGCCTGCGCAGAGTACCTGCAAGAAAAGCGGCCGGAGCTTTTCAATGATGCTGAGGCACGCCAGCATTTTCATAACACAATGTACAACGGCTATGACTTTGACAACACGATGCTACGTATTGGCAGTATGAACATGGCGCTACACGGGGTTGAAAACCCTGACATCAGTTACAAAGACTCTCTTGCTCAAGAACATGGTTCAGATGAAGAAAAATACAGTTTGATTTTGGCCAACCCACCCTTTGCCGGTAGCCTGGACTATGAGAATACCGCTAAAGACCTGCTGACCATCGTCAAAACCAAGAAAACCGAACTGCTGTTCATGGCTTTGTTCCTGCGTCTACTTAAACCAGGTGGGCGTGCAGCGGTGGTAGTTCCGGATGGGGTTCTATTTGGGTCAAGCAAAGCCCACAAAGAACTGCGCCGCATGTTAGTTGAGGACCAAAAGCTAGACGGTGTATTGTCACTGCCCTCGGGAGCCTTCAAGCCCTACGCAGGCGTGTCCACCGCTATCCTGTTCTTCACAAAAACGAATTCCGGTGGTACAGACCATGTGTGGTTCTATGACATGCAAGCCGACGGCTGGAGCTTAGATGACAAACGTCAACCGCTTCTAGATGAGGGTAAGCTGGGGCCGTACCCCGTGCAGCCGCTGACCGAAGCCGAACATGCAAAGAATAACCTCCCCGATGCACTTGCACGATGGGCACAACGCGATGCCTCTGAACGCGAGCGACCACGCACCGCGCAAAGTTTCTGCGTATCAAAGTCCAACATTGCGGCACAGGGCTATGACCTTTCAATCAATCGATACAAAGAAGTAGTACATGAGACTGTGGAGCACGAACACCCGCTGGAGATTCTGGCTAAGCTGAAGCAGTTGGAAAATGAGATTCAGACAGGGATGGCAGAGCTTGAGGGGATGTTGAAGTGAATAGTTTTCCAAGAATTCCCTTGGGCGAATGCTGTGAAATCGTATCCGGCGCTACACCCGATACAGGGACAGCGGGTTATTGGGAAGGCGATATTTGTTGGGCAACACCTAAAGACCTTAGCGGTCTCGATGGGCATTACATTTCAAATACTCCGCGCAAACTCACAAAGCTAGGGCTTGAAAGTTGTTCCGCGTCAATTCTTCCTGCTTATTCGGTCCTCTTTAGTTCGCGTGCGCCAATTGGGCACGTTGCCATCAATACGGTGCCTATGGCAACTAACCAAGGGTTTAAGAGCTTTGTGCCAAGTTCAGATATTGATGCGAAGTTCTTGTTCCACTGGCTGCGAGCAAATCGTTCCCATCTTGAGGGTTTAGGTGTTGGGGCAACCTTTAAAGAGCTCTCCAAAGCCGTCATATCCAAGGTTGAAGTTCCAGTACCTCCAATATCAGAGCAACGCCGCATCACTTCCATCCTCGACAAAGCTGATGCGCTGCGTACAAAACGCCGTGAAACCCTGGCTCAGCTCGACCGCCTCGCTCAGTCGATTTTTGGGGAGATGTTTGGGGACCCACTAACAAACTCGAAAGGTTGGCCTGAAGGTGCCTCACTGGGCGAGGTTGCCGATATTGTTTCTGGCGTCACCAAGGGTCGAAAGTTGGAGGGGAAGACAACCCGAGAAGTACCTTACCTAGCTGTGGCCAATGTACAAGAAATGCGACTTAACATGACTACAGTGAAGCGTATTGAAGCGACCGAGGAAGAAATAAAACGCTATGCACTACGCGATGGAGACCTACTGCTCACTGAAGGTGGCGACCCTGACAAACTGGGACGCGGCACACTTTGGCATGATGAGCTACCGGAGTGTATTCATCAAAATCATGTTTTTCGCGTTCGTGTGACTGCTGATTCTATTACGCCATGTTTCCTTAATTGGCTTGTCGGTAGCCAACGCGGCAAGCGATATTTTCTGAAGTCAGCTAAGCAGACAACAGGCATCGCTTCCATCAACATGACGCAACTTCGAGGATTCCCTTTACTTTTGCCTCCAGTTAGTCTTCAACTCGAATTTGAAGGGGCAATTGGCACAATACAGAGTCACACAGCGCGACTCCGCGCGGCTATGGATTCGTGCGACGCTCTGTTTGAGACCCTACAGGACCGCGCCTTCCGAGGAGCACTCTGACCATGCAGCAACAAAATATTCCTATTGGTACTCTCGTCGACATGTACAAGCGAGGAGAGCTACGCTTGCCGGAGATTCAACGCCACTACGTTTGGCGTGCAACCAGGGTTCGAGACTTGTTGGACTCTCTATATCGCGGCTACCCTAGTGGCTCCATCCTCATGTGGGAAACGGATGAGCCAGTGCCAACCCGAGACTTTGCCATCGCGCAGGAAACAACGGCTTTCGCCGGTCGGAAATTACTGCTTGACGGTCAACAGCGCCTCACTTCACTGACAGCTGTGCTGGGTGGAGAGATGGTACAGGTTCGAGGGCGTAAACGGCCTATCGATATTCTGTTTAACCTAGACCACCCAGAGGGCCCTCCAATTCACGACACGGAAATCACTGCTGACCAAGACTCACCAGTGACCAATGATGATGAGGAAGGCGATGAAATTGATACTGATGAAGAAGAGGATGCGTCTGGTTCAGGTCTTCAGGAACAACTGAAACGCCGGACCTTTGTCGTAGCCGCTAAAAACTTGGCGACTTTACCTAATTGGGTTTCTGTTACCCAGGTATTCTCGACGGAAGGCGATGCACAGATTCTGAAAAAGGCCGGAATTACCTCCTTCGATGACCCACGATTTCAGCGATACTCAGACCGCCTCAAAAAGCTCCGTGCCATCAAAGACTATACCTACGTGGTTCATGTGCTAGAGCGCAACATGAGCTACGAAGAGGTGACTGAGATATTTGTTCGCGTTAACTCGCTTGGAGCCAAGCTTAAATCGTCAGATTTGGCCCTTGCTCAAATGACCTCACGTTGGCAAAACCTGCTGAAAGAACTTGAGACCTTCCAAGAAGAGTGCGAACAGAACTGGTTTTCAATTGATTTAGGGCAGTTGGTTCGAGCAATCGTGGTGATGGCAACCAAACAGTGTTTGTTCCGAACCGTGGCTAGCACACCACCAGCAGTTTTGCAGGCTGGATGGGAAGAAGCAAAGGAAGGCCTTCGATTTGCAATCAATTTTCTAAGAACCAATGCCGGGATTGAAGATGAGTCCCTACTCTCCTCTCCTATGTTCATCCATGTGTTGGCAGCGGTCAGTCGTCTTAAAGACAATAAGCTGACCGCCGACGAGCAAAGTAAGCTATTGCATTGGCTACTTGTTGCCAATGCGCGTGGACGATACTCAAGAGGCTCAACTGAGACCCTGCTCAATGAAGACCTAAATATCGTTTTTAAGTCGGGCGACATTGGCGCTTTGCTTGCTCCCGTAAAACGACAATTCGGTCGCTTGCATGTTGAACCAGGCGACCTTGCCGCCAGGGGTGTAAATAGCCCATTGTTCTCGCTCGCTTACCTCGCACTTAAAGATGCTGGTGCCAAAGACTGGTACAGCGGTCTTGGTTTATCTCTAACCCACCAAGGTAAGCTGCACTTCATTCAATGGCATCACATCATTCCCAAGTCGCTTCTGAAACAAAAGGGTTATGAGACAGGCGAGATTAATGAAATAGCCAACATGGCTTTCATCACAGGGCAAACAAATAGACGTATCAGCAACAAGGACGCATCGTCTTATCTAGTAGATGTTGTTGCAAAGCAAGGCAAAACTGCCCTGGAAAGCCAGTGTGTACCGACGGACCCTGAGCTTTGGTCTATTGATAATTATCGAGGCTTCCTTAAGCATCGACGGGAGGCACTTGCGGACTGCATGAATCAATTCATCCAGAAAAAATCAGGAATATCTGTATTTGATATGAATTAACGTGAAGTAGGCGCAAATGGCAGAGACTGAATTTCCCGAAGACTACTATTTGACAGAGGGTGATTATCAAGCACAGCTTGAAAAGCAGCTAACTGCTGCGCCAACTCAAGAGTCAAAAGCGCTCATTATTGATACTTATGACAGCAGCATTAGGGAGCTCCTTGATTTGCAATCTACAGCTCTTGAATACAGGTCAATACTCTTGAATCGACTGCAAATAAACGACAACTTAAGAGTTAAAAATCGAATAACGAAAAAACACCTTCGGCGTCATTATTTGTAGACCTGAGCAAACAGAGGTTGATGGGTGAGAACCAAACTTAAAAAAGTCATTTCTGATTGGTACGAGGGGCGAACCGTAATTTCCAAACCCCCAATTCTTGGGGTATACCAGGAACGGCATTGGACCGCACAATGGGTTCACGCAGCTGTCGAGTTCCACAGAAAAGAATGGAAATGGGCCATACCCGTATATTTGACGGTGGTGAGTTGGCTATTAATTAGTTAATCTACTGAAAGAAAAAAGACCTGAGGCATATCAAGAATGAGCAATTTCACCTTTCTCCAATTCGAATGGCCTCTGGTCTTTGAATCGGCTGCCAAAGCTGAAGAAATGGTGAATGCTGACCCTAGAACTTCTTGTTTCTACGCTCGGCGCTCGCTGGAGATTGCAGTTGCATGGCTTTTTGCCCACGACAAATCTCTCAAAACGCCCTATCAAGACACCTTAGCGGCGTTCATCCATGAACCCACCTTCAGAAATTTGGTAGGGGACGCACTTTACACGAAGGCAAGATTAATCAAAGACCTAGGTAATATCGCGGTACACAGCTCGAAAAAAATGACCCAGGCTGACGCAGTGAATGCAACGCGAGAACTGTTCCACCTGAGTTTTTGGCTGGTCCGCACCTACGGCAAACGAAATCGCCCCGAGCCTGGTCTTACATTCAATCTTGGTAGCATCCCCGCACCAGTTGCCATACAAACACAATCTGCCGAGCAATTACTGAAACTTCAGGAAACGCTCAAGGATAAAGACAACAAGCTTAAGGCGGCACTGGACGCAAAAAACAGCCTGGACGATGAGCTACGCAGACTTCGGGAAGAAATCGAGAAAACCAAGCTGGTCAATCAGGCTACGCCTGATACACATGACTACTCGGAAGCCGAAACTCGTAAGGCCTTTATTGACTTACTTCTGAAAGAAGCTGGATGGGATTTGAATCCATCCAAGAACTTTGAAGTGGAAGTCAAGGGCATGCCGAACAATCAGGGTGTTGGCTACGTTGACTACGTGCTTTGGGGCGATGACGGAAAACCACTTGCCTTGATTGAAGCCAAACGTACCACTCGCAGCCCGATGGAGGGCAAGCAGCAAGCCAAGCTTTACGCCGACTGCCTGGAAAAAGCGTATGGTCAGCGCCCCATCATTTTCTACTCCAATGGCTATGAGCACTGGATTTGGGACGACGTATCTTACGCTCCTCGCCCAATTCAAGGGTTTTACAAGAAAGTTGAGCTGGAACTTGCAATACAAAGGCGGACCAGCCGAAAGTCACTTTGTACAGGGGTAATCAACAGCAGTACCGTTGAGCGTTACTACCAAATCAGGGCTGTGCGTCGAGTTGGGGAATCGTTCGACAAAGACAAACAACGAAAGTCTCTTCTTGTGATGGCTACAGGGTCTGGAAAAACCCGAACTGTAATTGCATTGATTGATTTATTGATGCAAAACAATTGGGCAAAGCGAGTGCTTTTCCTGGCAGACCGAGTTGCATTGGTAAATCAAGCGGTGAACGCATTCAAGGCCCATTTACCAGATGCCCCGCCCGTCAACCTAGTGACTGAAAAAGAGACTGAAGGTCGTGTGTATGTTTCGACATACCCAACCATGATGGGCTTGATTGATGAAGCTAAAGATGGGCAGCGTAGGTTTGGTGTTGGACACTTTGACCTGATTGTGATTGATGAAGCACATCGCTCTGTCTACCAAAAGTATCGAGCAATTTTCAATTATTTCGATTCGTTACTGGTGGGATTGACTGCCACGCCAAAGGATGAAATCGACCATAACACCTACGGCCTTTTTGAACTTGAAACAGGCGTCCCCACTGATGCCTACGGATTAGATGAAGCAGTAGCTGATGGCCACTTGGTCCCACCAATTCCGATTTCCGTTCCTCTGAAATTTCAGCGCGAAGGTATTCGATACGACGACTTATCGGATGAGGAAAAAGAAGAATGGGACCAGATGGAATGGGATGAGGAAGGAAACGTTCCGGAAGAAGTTGATGCACAGGCTTTGAATAAATGGCTGTTCAACGTGGATACCGTCGATAAAGTGTTGGAAACACTGATGACAAAGGGTCAAAAGGTTGCTGGCGGAGACAGACTGGGTAAAACCATCATTTTTGCAAAAAATAATGACCACGCGGATTTCATCTCCACGCGTTTTGACGCCAACTATCCCCAGTTCAAAGGGCATTTTGCTCGGGTTGTGACTTACAAAACTGAGTACGCCCAATCCATCATCGATGACTTCTCCAGCAAAGAGAAAATGCCGCACATTGCGATTTCAGTGGATATGCTGGACACGGGTATTGATGTACCCGAAGTCGTGAACCTAGTGTTTTTTAAAGCTGTCAGGTCCAAGACAAAGTTTTGGCAGATGGTTGGCAGGGGCACTCGTCTTTGCAAAGACCTATTTGCACCAGGCGACGATAAGAAAAACTTCTATATTTTTGACTTTTGCCAGAACCTTGAATATTTCAGCCAGAACCCTGATGGAGCAGAAGGCTCGAATACCGAGCCGTTGAGCGCCAGGTTATTCAAGACTCGCTTGGAGATTATTGGTGAGATTCGTCAGAAACTCGAAGATGAAGCCCCAACTGGGTTAGGAAGTGACACAGACGCCATCTACGCGGCGGGACTGACTCTCAAAAAAGTGCATGACGACTTTGTGTCTCATCTTCAAGAGACAGTCCAAGGGATGAATATCGACAATTTTATTGTTCGCCCCCATCGACAGGTTGTCGATAAATTTGCCAAACCTGAAAACTGGCAGAGCCTGACAGAGGAAGATAGACACGACCTTTCGAACGAAGTTGCAAAGTTACCGAGCGCCCTTTCAGACGACGATGAAGATGCCAAACGGTTTGACTTGTTGTTGCTAAAGACACAGTTAACGATTCTTCAGGCAGGAACTGACTTTCCAAACTTGAAACAAAAAATTCAAGCCATAGCTAGTGCACTTGAAGAGCATGAGTCAATTCCTGCGATAAAGGCGGAAATCGTCTTGATTCAATCAATTGCTTCCGAGGAATGGTGGGAGGGTGTTACGGTAACCGCTTTAGAGCAGGTTCGCCGCAAGTTACGTCGGCTGGTGAAGTTGATACCCAAAGTCCAGAAAAAAATTGTTTACACAAACTTTGAAGATGAAATCGGAGAGGCCTCGACCATCAATTTACCAGAGGTAACCGCCGGACTTGATATGGCAAAGTTTAAAGAAAAGGCACGTCAGTTTTTGAAGCAGCATGAAAGTCACTTGGCTTTGCAGCGCCTGAAACGTAACCAACCGCTGACAAAAACCGACCTTGAGGAGTTGGAAAAAATGTTAACAGCGGCAGGCGGCTCAGCTCCGTTGATAAAGGCAGCAGCGGAGAAAAGTCACGGCCTGGGCCTATTTGTGCGCTCACTCGTCGGACTTGACCGTGAAGCTGCAATGGGAGCATTCAGTGAATTTATCAAGGATGGACAGGCCACTGCCAATCAAATTGAGTTCATCGAAATGGTTGTTTCGGAACTTGTGCAGAACGGAATCGTAGACCCATCACGCTTGTTTGAAACACCATATGTGTCAATCAACTCTCAAGGGCCAATTGGAGTTTTTCCACCCGAAAAGGTCCGTCGCATGGTGGGTGTACTGGAAGACATACGAAGAGCTGCTATTGCTGTTTAGTCTTAGTCCAACTAGCCCTTCATGTTCTCCAAAATAGGAATTAAACGGAGGTTAGGATGTCACAAGAGCCTGTTTCTGATGAGTTCGTCAAAAGCTTATTGGCTAAAAACAAACAATCGACAAAAGGATTTGAGTGGAAAGCACTCCCGAACACAGTGGGACACCGATTCACTTTTGAAACTGCACTGGATTGTGACGAAGTTACCTTAGAAGGTGTGCTTTTTCGGTCAATTTATCAAAAGCTGCCGCCACGCACAAAAGGTATTGCAACGATTCAATTCGAAGAAATACAGAAGGTGATGATACAAGTTCACAGCCATCGTATCTGGGCTATAGACGATGACAGCAAAGGTCATAAAAACCCACCCACGAAACCAGGTGCAACTCCGCGCCTGTTTGATGGAAAACAGTTAACCTCTAGAGCACATATGCATATCTGGCAAAACAGAGAAGAGAGCTATGCGGAGCCTGTCGCAGCTCCACCAAATAACTTGGAAGGATTATTTCAATTAACTACAGCCTGTGTGAAAATAAAATTTCAAGAGCCATTTGTTCACCCGCTCAAGGGTGTGCAAGAACAGTTGTTTAACGAATGAACTGTGATGCAATCCAAAAGCTTCTAAGCTGGAAATGCGAACCAGCCGGAGAACGCGCCTTCAAACTCACCTCCCCCATAAGTTTAGGGGTGGACGGGGAACTGTTGTCAGTTTATTTGGCGTACCCAGACGATGGAACCATCTACATGACGGATGCAGGTCAATGCCTGATGCATGCACGTGCACACGGCATCAAGATTTCAAAACAACGAATGGACTACCTAAATCGCACCGAAGGTACTCAGTTTGCACGCTTCGCCATGAGTGGTGAAATTGAAGTAGAAACCTCAATCAATAATGCTGAATCGGCCCTTTGGGATGTTGTGAAACTAGCGTTGAATTCAGCGTTTCATTATCCGAAGTGGCGGCCTAAATTCCATGAGGTAAAGTTTGAGCAAACTGTTAGGGAATATCTCGCGAAAGAGTTCGGAAAAGATAGCCTCACACGCAACTATGAGGTAACAGGACTCAGTGGAAAGATTATTGAATTCCCCATGCTTCTGAAAACGAACGGTAAAGACTACCTAATACAGACCCTCGCCTCCGATGGTGACAACTACGATTGGACTCGAATTTATTCGATTCATGGGAAGTTCTCTGATATTAAAAGAACATCTCTACCGGCAAAACGTCTGACAATTATTGAAAAAAGCAGTAGCAAGCAACTTGGTACAATTAAGACATTTTTGAGTGAGGTCACTGAGGCCACGCTTCTCGAAAACGCTGTTAACGCAATAGCAGCCTAAGCTACCTATCCCTACGGAGATTCCGAGAGCAGCCAATATCAATTAACCAATACCGCGTGCACTCTCATTCAGCGGGCAAGTTCTACCAATGTCAGATACGTTTTTTAATCTCAGCAATCGCGTTATGCACGAACTCGCTAGACAAACCACCAACAGAGTGTTCAGGTGTAGCAAATGAAAGCATGTAGGCCGCTTTACCCTGAAGCTGGTGGTATTTATCTACGTATCTTTCGGGATGCAGGGATGCCTGATGTAGTGCTGCTCGCAAATTTCGTCTCTGTTTACGAGAAGGTTGGGCCCATTCGTTAACAACTACCCCTGTTACGACTTTACGGGAGGAAGGGCCAAAAATCCGAGTTTTTGAATCGTTGAGTTTTAGCCCAATACCCGAAAGCAACTTTTGAGCCACAGAAATTGCTTTTTCTATCTCTGATTTTTCTGAACCACTAATCGAAATATCGTCCGCATATCTGGTATACGTCAACCCGTGGAGACCTGCGTATTCCGACATGGCTGTATCAAAATCGAAAAGTACAATATTTGATATAGCAGCGCTTGTTGGAGCCCCTTGTGGCAATCCATCATCGTATGAACACAGTTTCGCAACCAAAAGTGCCGTATTTATCTTTAGTCCCCCCTCTACTAATTTTTGGGTAACGACTGCAGTTGTTAAAGAAGGGAAAAAGTCTGACACGTCAATGTTGGCGACGTATCTTTGACGAAGATGCTGAAGGGCATTCTGTCTAATAGAACACCCACGTTGGTATGCAGTGGCAGATGTATGGACAGGTAAAGACCTCAGCACATAATCCAGAAAAAAATACTGCACCACTTTCATCATGGTGCGGGGAGCCGTTATAAGTCTTGGCTTTCCATTGGATTTAGGTATTTCAAAGGTTCGGTAGTGTTTCTCTGGCTTGTGCTGCATAGAAGTCAGTAGTCCAGGACTTATTCCTAAACTTAATGCAATTTCATTGACCCCAATTCCGAACTCTGATGAGTCTTTGGTTCCGCACGCAAGAACACAGCTCTTTTCCGATTGGAACGACAGAAAGCGCAAACGAGGGCCAGAGGTCAGGGTAGAAGAGCCAACAAAAAGTTGCTTTGAGAGGAGCGGCCAATATCCACGGCCGGAACTCCGAGCTGGGCGAGGAGGGACGGCCGGGGATATTGGCCGCTTATCCTCTTGTAATACTGGTTCAATCACTACGGCTGACGATGCATCAGCCTTCTCTGTTTCCTGAACCTCTGGTGATTTAAGTTTACTAACACACAACTCTTTCAGCAAGAACAAACGGGTTTTGTCTCTAAGCTGACGTTCCGTCTTACTGAGCTTGTTTGCACCCCGCTTAGTGAGCGAATACAGTTGATAACGCTTATGTACGCATACAACGTCAGCTAGCTCTTCCCAATTTTCAATTAATTTCTGAACCTCACTTAAGTCAAGCAGTTGCTCCTGACTATCTAAGGCGCTCTGTACAAATCTGACGACTGTCTCCGCACTCGCGGGTTGAATAGTTGCGAGTGCCAACCTGATAAGCTGAGGGTATACGCGAACAGTCATTCCTGGCCACCGCCGCCAGATGGACGGCCCCTACCGTCCAAAAAATGCGTCGAACGCCTACCTCTCAGTCTATTAATTATTGGCTTAGTGTCGGCTGTCTCAAAATCCACGTAAATTGCTCGCCCATAATCATCTGCTGCACGTGCAGGGCCTTGATTGAAGTATGAGACGTCGTCTTTAAAAGCCTCATCAGCTATAAGAATAAAATCGCAACTTCCTTGAGACTCATGCGCCAGCCAATGTACAAAGAGCCCTAATTCACAAAAGGAACCAACACTACTTGCAATCAAAACAATTGCTGCACATTCCCGACGAATAAATTCAAGCTCATGGTCATGCGCGTATCCAGAAGTGGTGTGAAGACGCAAATTTTCGAGCCCATCATCTTCGCCTAGCACCACTTCAAAACCATCGCTTGTCATTTCGTCAAGTAAACGTTTTCTCAATCGTGCGGCAGGTTTTGTCTCGACTTCTTTCAGAGAAGGTCCGCAAAGAAAGACGACCATTCGGTTATCGCGATAGAGGTCGGCAACACTAGCTGCAAAGCGTTTAACTGAAGGCTTCATTTACCTTTTCTAAACTATTGAAAATACTATACTCAACTGTAGTTCAATCATACAGCACGATAATAAATGTGCAGAGCCGCTACCCACTAAAATCATAAAGCACGGGCGTTCTGTAGGAAGAGCCATTTAAAATTCTAACGACTTCATTCCAAACACTCTCGGCAACAAGGCTTTGATGCCTCTTTTTGAGCGTTGTAAGTGGGACAGTACCTTCCAATTCCGCCCAACTTAGACCATACGTAAATTTCTTAACAATCAAATCCATCACCTCTTTGTGCTGGAATTTTTTTGGAGCCCCTTTGCAAACCAAGGGCTCAATCTTTCTCCACTCTGGTGCGCTCATCTCAGGGTATCCGTCGATTCTTGGGAGGATGCAAGCTTCACTCACGCGTCCCCTTTTTTCAGAGGGCACGAGCACTCCACTATGAAAAACCAGTGCCCCCTGGTCCAGTTGCAGAATCGGTGAATCACATTCCTCATGTGGCAGCAATTTAGTAATCACCATAGAGGTCACGACAACGCTCCTGTCCGCCAAAGATACCCCGTGGAAGACCGAGTTCACCGCAGCAACAGGAAGACTACTTGTACCCAAAATACCACCGAGGGCCTTAGTAGCAATCCCGCTAAAGCAATTTTGTGCGCTGCGAAAATACTTCAAATACAACAGGGGGCTCAGAGCAGTTGGCTGGGTAACAGGGTTCAGTCCAAAGTTTTTTCTAGGACAAAGATGGAACCTAACTTCAGGCTTATGTTGCCAGTTTTGCAAGGTGTACATAGACGTTAACAGCGGCAATCGATGAACAAAACGGGCAAGACGGTCAAAGGGTTTAAAAAGAGCCGAAATCAACACGGCAGAAGGAATTCGAAAAATAGTGCCGTCGATGCAAAGTTCCCAGACTTGATGCGTAATGCGTTGGTCAACAGGCAGCCAACCGTACTGGTTGCATGCTTCAACTTCAATAAGCTGCGTAAATTCAAAATCTACAGTGCACCGCACTGACCTGCTGCCAGTAAGCATTTGTGCTTGTTGCTTTATTGAACTGCTAATGGAGCCAACTGAAATCCTTTCTCCATTGGTATCAATTAGCTTAATGCCGTTTTCTGTACAAAGCTGTGCTCGCATGTGCTTCTCTTAAAGTCTAAAACTCGTATAGGAGGGATGACTTAAAAAGAGGAACTAAAAAATTATTTAGTTGAGACGACCGAGTTCAGGTCAATTGATGGCTGGTAGTTACCAAGTGCGTACATGCATTGGAGGTAAAACGCGAAAGTAAACTTTCCGCGCGAAACTTTAGTCTTCAAGGCGGATTCTGAAAAGCGCTCGCCAGAGGATGACTCTAAAGCCTTCGAGAGCTCCATGTAGGTAACCCTGCGACGAAGCATCTCACTACGCAGAATGGCAACTGCTTCGCGGTTCCAAATCTCAGGCGGTTTGTGGGTCGGTGAGGTCACAGATTCAAATGGCTAAGAACGTTAAAAGTTTAGGCTAAAGCAAAAGACTAAAAACTAAAATTTACCAAAATCTATCGAAAAATTGATATTGATAGAAATAAATGTTTTCCATCATTTTGGTTTCATATGTGAGACTTTTGTTTCTTATAAGACTATTTACATAAGATTTAAATTCTAGAGAACTGATTTAACTGGACATTTTTCCGATTTTTTAGGGTGGCTTTTCTACATGACATATCGCAGTCAAGCCATAGGAGAAATGCAATGCGTGCCAAGAACAATCTAAAAAATCAGCAGAAAAAAATCAGGGAACGAATCGGTAACGCATTCGGGCATGTCCCTTATATCAAAGCCACGGAAATTTCTAGCACGGGAACCATGACCAGAGAGTTCAGCTTCCGTTTTAATCGAGTCATCCACGTGCTCTCAAAAATTGAGAGAGACACTTTACTAAGACTTGAATTTGACCCACAAGTAACCAATGTCTACGAACAATATGCCCTAGACCTTGAAACAACAGCGCGAATTGCACATCGATTGAAAGTAAAACACCCCAAATTGATTCAAAAGGGTCCGCAACAGGATGCTGTCATGACGACAGACTTCTTAGTTCAACTCACTGTCGAGGGAAAAAATTACTTTGTTGCAGTCGACTGCAAGCCTACTGGCTACAACCTAGCTACGCCAAAAACTGTTCGCAGTGTAACTCGGGTTATCGAAAAACTTACCATCGCTAGGGAGTTCTGGAATGCTCATGGAGTCGAACACATCATCATTACCGCTGACCAACTGGACTCGGAAATCTCAAAAAACTTGTCCTGGGCCCTCTCTATCAACCGGGAACCAACTGTATTTGAAGTGGCAGCGTTGGCCACGCAGGAATTGAAAACTCTCATAGACCAAGCCAACCCATCGCACAAGCTTAGCGCAGTGTGTTTGGAACTTGACAACCTATCAGGTACTCCTGGACTAGGAGCGGAAGCCCTCAAACACCTATTACTGACCCACAACATCAAAGCGGACCTACGAGAGGGTCTGCTCGTGCACCAGCGTATTTCATCTGTGAGAGCTGCACAAACTCTGGATTTCTGGAGCACAAAATGAGCAATGGATTTCGACTAGTTGGCGACCTTGCAATTTTGGAAGGTGAAAAAGTAAGACTTCTCCATGAATTCAAGGAATCTGCCTGGGTTATCAGAATTGATGACGCTAAAGCTATGCCCATAAAATGCAATGGAAAAGACCTAGAAATTTATGAGTGTGAAAAGGATATTGAGCAAAAACTATTTTTAATCGGGGAATTGAACAGACTTTGCCCACACTCAAAATCTATCTATGAAAAGAATGTCGCATTGGTTCATAAAATTATGAACCACGGACCTAAAATATTTGATGCCAAATACCGCAGCTCTGTTATTAATGAGCTCGTCGAAAATGGAGAAGCTTCAAAACCAACACTGTACAAATTAATAAAAACATTTTGGTGCAGTGGCTGTGACAGTCATTCACTTATCCCCAGCTATTTCAATTGTGGGAAAAAAGAATCTGCCGATGAGTCTGCACCAAGAGGCGTAAAACCAAAATACTACGCGACTTATATACTCAGACCTGAAGAACAGGCAAAAATAGTCAAGCTAATTGAGCGCGACTTTCTGGTGCCAAACGGCCCTACGTTCGCATCTTTCTACTACACCCTGCTATGCAAAACTCATCCAAAGAATGTTGAGCTGGCAAACCAAGGCATACTCGAACTAATGGGAAACGTGCCCTCATACGGGCAAGTTAGGTATTTATTAGAAAAGCATTTTCCAGCCGATGTAATTCAAAAGAAAAAAGCGGGCGATAAAACCTTCGAAAGAGACATGGCGTTACACACAGGCAGCGCTGCGGGCAGTACCGCGCAATCAGGCCTAGTTTACGAAATTGACTCGACGATTTGTGAAGTTAATATCGTACATTCAGAATACAGAAACTACATCATCGGAAAAGCAACACTCTATGTATTGGTCTGCCGCAAATCGAAATTAATTGTGACCTTCCATTTATCATTAAACGCCCCATGCTGGGACGAAGCTAGTGAAGCTATTGCAGGCTTGGCGAATAGCATGGAGGAACGCTGTAAAAAATACGGCATTGAATTTAACCCAGAAGATTGGCCAGCGGAAGGTATCAAGCCAAGGGAAATTGTTGCAGACCTTGGACCAGAATTCACGGGTAAAGCAAGTGATTTACTTCCCAAAGAACTTAATATCAGCCTTACGAATACACCAAGCCAGCAGGCGCATAGAAAGGGCACAATTGAGTCAACATTTCATCAGACTCACGTGGCAATTTTCTCGAAAGTAGACGGTCAAGTCCGAGATGTTGATTCCAGAAAAAGGCAACGTGAAAAAAGGGAATTTGAGGCAAATTTAACTCTTCACGAACTTGATAAAGTTCTTCTAATGTCGGCCATTATGCAAAACAGAAAATGCATAAAAACTAATGATTATCCGATTGAAGAGGTTCTCAAGGGAAATGTAATCACCCGAATTTCGTTATTCAACTACAGCCTTAGAAACGAAATGGGAGTCCCAACGCGGTTTCGTGAGGGCGAGGCACGAATGAAGCTCTTACGCCAAGGTGAAGGAACACTCACGAGGCAAGGGATTCGTTTTAATAACCTCGAATACAGCGTGGGACCCTCCAACGAGAACTACCAAAACTTGAGCTCCTTTGTGGCTTCTCTTAATGGTTCTCAACGTAAAGCTTCCCCAAAGGTAGCTGTTAGGTATTCGGGACAATGCGTAAATTCTATCTGGGTTGAGCATCCTGGCATCAAAACTGTACCTGTACAGCTATTCTTAAATGAAGCCTATAGGCAGTTTAAGGATATGTCGTTCGCAGAGCATGAGATTGTTCATAAGCAGCTAAATGAGAACAATAAAAAGAATGAAAGCGCGACGCTTGAACTGCAGGTAACGTTCACCAAAGAAACTGATGAAATTACAAAAAATGCCAGAGAAAGAAAGGCTCAGTTTCCAAAAGTTTCCGCAGATAAGCAAAAAAAGTTGAAACCGGAAATGAGAAAAGACGAGCAGCGAACCCAGAGAACTAAAAATCCACTTTTCGTCTCACCTGATAATTTTCAGTCTGGTGATTCGAAACAGAAATATGGAGAAAACCAACGCTCTGAAACACGAATTGAAGCCGAAGACGTTCAATTCACTGAACTACCTCTAGTTTCAACTGTGGATAACAGTCCTATTACCCCAAAAAAGAAAAAGAACTCATTGGCCGCATGGGCAAAAAACAATAAACCAGGAGTTACGAATGCAAATTAAATCACCCATTGAATCAATCAAAGGCATGAAAGTGTGTGTGACCATGGAGGAAATAGTGCAAGAAATGGCTCCTGTTGCAGCTTTCGCCGACTACCTCACATCCGACATCTCTTTCTTACAAGGTAATCCCTTAGTGGAAGCATTACCTGCGGCCTATTCCTCTGATGAAGAGATAAGAGAACAAATTGCATTCATGCCAGACTTCGATGAATCACAAACCGAACTTCCGGACCAGACAAGACTGATGCTAGTTCAATCTATCGCGGACCTATTTGTTCCATTCGAAAGAAATGTGAATCTAGCAAGGCAGTTGGACACAGTTATTAGATTTGGCTATCGCCATCGTGAGCTACCAAGCATGAAACTTCAGAACGCAAAGCCGTCTTCCAGCAGTCGAAGAAGAAATCGGGAAAAATTCTCATCCATTGCTTCTCAGAAACCGATGTCAATGACGCTCATCGCGGGCTCTGGTAGCGGAAAATCAACAGCTGTAACCAATTCGCTGTCTGGGATGCCCCAGGTAATCTTCCATCCTCAACACAACTTGTACCAGATTACTTATTTGATTGTTGAAATTCCATCAACCGCAAAAAGCGATATCCCGTTTCTCAAGGCTGTCATCGCTGAAATAGATAGACTTTTGCCAGGTTTTGGTTACAAAGACACCTATCTTCCATCCAGCAAAGCGTCCTCTATGAGAGGGGTAGACTGGTTTTCAGTAGTGTGTGACTTGTTGAGAACACATCAAGTTGGAATTCTCGTGATTGAAGAAGCGCAGAAGCTGGCAAAGTATACAGTTGGCACAGAAGAGACTCTCAATAGTCTTTTGACCATAATCAATTCTGTAAAAGTCCCAGTGCTAACTGTCGGAACTCCTGCAGCGATGGAGCTGCTGGACTCTCGGTTACAGGATGCCAGACGCGCTTGCGGGCTTCTGAACCCAGTCTGGCAAAATCTAGCTTTTACCGAGGTCAGCGATAATGACGAAGACCAGACCGAATTTGAGACATTGATTCATCTGTTAGCGAGCTTTAATTGGACCAAGACAGAAATTCAAATCACACCTGAACTGCTACATGAGATTTTCTTTTACTCCCAAGGAATCGTTGCGGTCATCACGTTACTTTTTATCTTCGCTCAAACACGAGCCATCATTGATGGCTCAGAAAATGTCACTTCTGAAACATTCAGAACCGTTTATGAAAATGACTTGGTCTTCTTACATCCGATGCTGAAAGCCCATAGAGACAAAGACTTCGCAGCTTTGAGTGAGTTTGAGGATATGAAGTTAAGTTTGTCAGACATCGCGAAGGAACTTGGAGTTGAATTATCCAAAGATGGTGTGACTGACTCAACCACACATGTGCGTCGCATACTCTGTAACAAGCTAATTCAGACTGGTCTGAACGCAGTGAGTTCAGACCGCGTCAGTAAGAATGCGCTCCTGACAGATAACTTAATTGAATAAACTCTTATTCAATCCAGCTGGCCTGTACCCAATCTTTGCCGACGAATTATTGCTTAGCGCGGTACTAAGAAAAGTTCAGGCACAGTCCATACACGCACGACTGTTGTTGGAGCGGGTACTGGCATTGGGTCCAGCGGCGAAAATTTGCTTCGGTGGTGGTGAGTTGTTAGGGGATAAAAGTAGGTCTTGTGCGAGCTACACGGAGTTGTTGTTTAGGCACTCACTCGTACCCTATCACATTGAATTTTGGTGCAATGAAGACCAGACAAATTTTTTTGCTGGAGGAGCTCCATTATCACAATATTTGAAAAACCATTTCCTAAAACAAATTAGATTTTTTAACAACTCATGCCCAACACTTCGGTTGTGTAAATCCTGCGTTGGTCTGGAAATCGAATTTTTAGGCACGAGTTTTTGGCACAGAAAACACCAACTACCGGGTGTTGTCAGCTGTCACATCCACAACTGCGCTCTGTACAAATCGGAAATCCCAAATAAATTCGACTATCGATTACAGAACTTAAAACTCCCGCATCAAACGAAGAACCTAAACCGGGTCATGGAGTTTTCAAGTAGGGAATTTTGCTTAGCACTAGCCTTGAACTCTGAGGCTTTACTTGATGCAAACAAAATCAACTTGGAACCGAAAAGTACCCACCGAATGCAAGAGTTGCAAGATGAGTTTTTTACATGTGACACACTTACAGCCAGAGAGAGGATAAGGTGGATTCGGTCAAAATATAAGCAACATTTGGCGAATCACTTTCTCACCTTCAATCGCATTTCAATTCCTCCGCCAGCTAACTTCGATATTCCAGCATCAATCGGCTACGAGCAACATTCAACCCTCTCTCATCTAGTTCTAAGAACTATTCTTCAAATGGATAGCTTGGGAGCCTGACGAATATGAAAAATATTCAGAAGCGAAAAACAATAAATTTCAAGCTATCACCAGATTTAGCAAACACTAAAGAGAATGAGAACGAGCGCATATGGGCGGCAATTCGTGGGCCCATATTTGAAGTTTTCTTACACAAATAACATGTTGACGAGCTTGGCCTACATCTATAAAAATAATGATACAACTTTGACTTTTGGGCAAATTGCAGATGCGAAAATCACAACAAGCCAGATTTAAAATCGCCTCTGCCCGCAAGGACAACAAAAAAGGAAACCGTGGCGACAGAGTGAGCCCACAAATGTCGGATTCTAAGAAGAAATTATTCTCAACAATCGAGTGTGAACCTGAATTTGGCGAGACTGCTTTTTTGAAAAGGTATACCGACATCATTGAAAAAAGCTAGTTTGTTTACGACGGTTAGCTGAAACTTGGTAAAAACTGCTTACCTTCAACAGTCATCAATATCGTAGAGACCTGCTTCTTCTGAAGCCCTCGCAATTAGTTTCAAGTTGGCTAACCTTCGCTCACGTAATTTCACACTGAAAGCCTCAACATCGGCCATCAAAAAAACCAAACGGTTGTTTGCCTGTCGTGTTGCCACAAGCTCCTCGGCTTTAACTAACTTACGAACATGGACACGGGAAAGGTTCAGCTTTTCTGCAACCTGTCTTGACGTAAGTGTTTTATTCTCCATCAAACCCTCCACTTAGCACTCTCGGCTTTCAACCTCATCTCCCTCTTGATAACAAGATTTTTGGTGATTGACAAGGATACAAAAGTCTAAGTGATGCTGGCTCGTATCGATGGACTAATGAGTTAAGAACTTAATTGCAATCCAGTTTCAAACTTAAATTGCATACCTGGAAAGGGTGATGGCAAATCGGTTAACAACTAATTTACAAATCCGAATTTCAGAATTTTGTAAGTCATTGATTTGTCGATAGGTGGAGTTCAGAACTCAAATTGCTGTACACACTGTGTTTTTGAATCTGGGTGTGGCGGTAAATGATCGAAGCCTCCATCCGGTTCTTGGCTTTCAGGCGTTCCAGAATGTCTTTCACATGCCCCTTCACAGTTTCCACACTGATCTTCAGCAGCACGGCAATTTCCTTGTTGCTGTGCCCGGCCCCAATCAATTCAAGCACCTCAACCTGTTTGTGGGTGAGCGCTTTTGACAAAGTCGGCATTTGCAGCAATTCAATATTGGCTTGGCTCAAGCCTACTCGAATCAGGTCGATCATTTTTGCAAAGGGTGTGAATTTTGAAAATGCAATAAACCGTTCAAGCTGATGACGCTTTAACTGCCCCATCACTTTCTCGTCGTTTGCAGTAATCAGCACCGGAATTTCAGGGAACAGCGTTTCAAACAGACCAATAAAAGTCTCGGCTTGGACATCGCGCAAATGAAAGTCTGTGATGATCAATGCGGGAAACTCTTCCACAGCATGCCGTGCGGCTTCCTTCAAGGTAGAAAACTGGCGAATGCGGGCATGGGGTGCCACATCCTTCACCATTTCGACCAAGCCGAAACTGACGATTGGATGAACATCAATTACAAACACCACTTGCCGTTCCAGGCCTTCCAGTTTTTTAACCACCGCGCTTCTCACAGAAACAATTCACCATGATTTAACTTTAATTGACGAAGCCACCCATCCGTGCCGGAAATAAACTCGGTAAATCGATTCAAATCGGTGTTTCAATCTGTGGAAAGAAAAAACCATTGACATCGTGTCAATCGTTCAACTAAGATCCATTTCATGAACTATGTGATCGAACGTCGCGAAGAAGAAAAGGAACGCCGTCGGGAAGAAATTCTCGACGCAGCGGAACTTGTTTTTTCTGAAAAAGGCTTTGACGCAGCCACTATGGATCAAGTAGCACGCAAAGCGAGGGTTTCGCGTGCACTGGTGTATGTGTATTTCAAAGACAAGGCAGCCTTGCATTTGGCAATTTGCCTGCGGGGTTTGCGAATACTGCGCGAAATGTTTGAAGCCGCACGAAACCAGCATGCCACTGGTGATAACCAAATTCGGGCGATTGGCCAAGCTTACATGCAGTTTTCAGAGGAGTACCCAACGCATTTCGCCGCCATGTCGAGGTTTGAAGCCTCTCACCATGAAATTGCACTGGACGATCCCTGCTCGGCAACACTGGAAATGATTCAGGCCGGGCAACAAGTTCATGAACAAACCGTGTTGGCTCTCGCCAAAGGCATGGCAGATAAAACATTGCGAGACGACCTGGACAATCTGATGCAAATTTCGATCACCTTGTGGGGCTTCACACACGGCACCATTCAGTTGGCGCAAACCAAGGCCAACTTCATGGCCACCATGGGCATCAGCAAAGAATCTTTCATGAACCAGGCTGTAGAGCTGGTCATGCAATCCCTGATCAACCGCAATGGCGGAGGCAAAAAATGATCAAGCAAAGTCGCACAGGCGCCCGCAACAGGGGCGCTTTTTTTTACCTTCTATTTGACAGGCGTCTAATGGCTGCATTGCTGTTGATGGCTTTTCAAGTTCAGCAGCCCAGTCAAGCGGGCACCCCGCTTGACGACTACTTGAGCCAAGCCATGTCCAATAACCCCGCCTTGGCGCAGGCCAACTTTGAAGTGGAGGCTGAACGTCAGCGACTTGAAAATTTGCGTGCGCGCTTTTATCCCAGCCTTGCATTGCAGGCGCGCGCAAGTGTGGCCGAAGGTGGTCGCACCATCGATTTCCCGGCAGGCGATTTACTCAACCCCGTGTACGCAACATTGAATGCACAGGCCGTTGCCGCAGGTCAACCGCCACGCTTTCCCACAGTGGAGAACCAGTCAATCCCGCTGCTCCGCCCCACCGAACAAGACACCCGTTTGATTGTGCGTGGCCCAATTTACGAACCTGTACTGGACCAGCAACTTCAAGCGCAAACCCAGGCCGTCGGCGCACAAGAGGCCGCACAACTGCAGGTAAAAGAAGAGTTGGTGCGCGACCTGCACACCGCCTATTGGCAATATGCACAGGCCAAGGCCCGAATCGCCATTCTTGAGGCCAGCCTGCGAACGCTGAAAGAAAACGAACGAATCAACACAGTGCTGTACAAGGCCGGGGAAACCACCCTGGATGCACCGAAACGTGCCGAAGCGGAAACACTTGAAATTCAGGTGGCCTTGCGCCAAGCCCAAACGCAGGCCTTGCTGGCCAAAGAGTATTTCAACCTGCTGCGCTATGCCCCAAACGACAGCGCAGTAGAACTGCCGCAAGAGGAGCTGAACCCCAGTGCCATTCAAACACTGCTGGATGAGCTCACCCCGAAAACGCAGGGCAACACTCCAGCGCCAGCCCTCACCCGGCTTGAACGCAGCCTGGCCGCCCAACGCGCCCAACTGGATGCCAGCCGCGCAACTTACAAGCCCACACTGGGCTACTCGATCGAAGGCGGCTATCAGGGACGCGACTACAACACCGGCCCCAACACCGGATTTGCCAGCGCATCGGTGGTGTTGAACTGGACCCTGGCAGACGCCGGAATTCGCAGCAGTGAAGTGGCACGCAGCCAGGCACAGGTGCGGGCACTGGAGGCCCGCGCGCGGCAAGTGAACCGGCAACTTCAACTGGCCAAATTGCAAGCCAGGGAAAATTTGCTGGTGTCGCTAGACAGCATCCAGGCGCGCATGGCCCAACAGGCTGCATCCGAGGAAAGCCTGCGAATCAATGAACGCAAACGCGACGCTGGCGAAACCACTCAAGTTGAATTTTTAAGTGCCGAACAAAGTGCAACACGCGCACGTTTGGGCTTGGTGACTGCCGTGTACCAGGCCCGAATTGACCATGCTGTTTGGCAGTACAACAACCGAAACATTCCCGAGCCAAGCCCACAGGAAGGAGCTCAACCATGAAACCCGCACTCGTAATTTCAACCCTCTCCTTGTTGGTTCTGGCAGCCTGTGGCCCAGCCACCCCCGAGGAAGCACCGGCAGTGGAATACCGATTGGTGAAAACCGAAACAGTACAAAGTGGCCCTGCAGCCAGCTTGATCGAAGTGGCTGGAATTGGTGCCTTTCGTGACGAAACCCGATTGAGTTTCAAAGTGGGCGGCGTGATTGAACGAATCAATGTGCGCGAAGGCGAAACTGTGGAGAAAGGCCAGCGGCTGGCTGCGCTGAACAAACAAGATGTCAACGCAGCTGTGAGCCAAGCCAGCGCGGGCTTTGAAAAAGCCCAACGCGACTTGCAACGCGGCAAATTGCTCCGTGATCAGGAAGTCATTTCTAAAGTACAACTCGACAACCTGGAAACTGCTGCACAAGCTGCACGTGCACAACTCAGCCAAGCCCAGTTTGCAAGCCAAACGGCTGAAATACAGGCTCAAGCCAATGGCGTGGTGTTGAAGCGTTTTGCGCAAACCGGTGAAGTGGTGTCGCCAGGCCAGCCGATATTACTACTTGGTAGCAAAAGCAGCGGCTTTGTCATGAAGGCGAGTTTGACTGACAAGCAAGCGGTGCACATACAGCTGGGTGCCAAGGCCGAGGTGCAATTCGACGCACTGCCCGGCGTGAAGTGGCCCGGAAAAGTAATTGAACTAAGCCAGGCAGCAGACCCCGCCACAGGCACCTACGGCGTGCTGGTTGAGGTAGACACACGTGCCCATGAAAACATCAACCTTTTATCGGGCATGCAAGGGCGTACCCGCATTGAACCCGCCAACTTCAATGGCATGCGCAGCTATGTACCCATAGAGGCCGTGGTCGAGGGCGACAACAAAGCCGCCTGGATTTACACCGTACAAGCAGACAACACCGTGAAACGTCAAACTGTAGCCGTGGCCTTTATTCAAGCAGACCGGATCGCATTAATCGACGCCCTGCCCGAAGGCACTCGCGTGGTGAGCACAGGTGCAGCCTACCTGCAAGATGGTGAAACCGTGAAAGTTCAGGAGTAATCCAGATGAAACTCTCGGACTTTTCCATCAAGAATTACCAGTTCACGCTGGTGATATTTTTCCTGCTGACAGCAATTGGCATCAGCGCGTATCAAAACATTCCCAGAACCGAAGACCCGTATTTCGACATCAGCGCATTTCGCATCAATGTGATTTATCCAGGTGCTGACCCTCGCGAAATGGAACAACAGGTAGCCAAGCCCATTGAAGATGCCCTGCGCAGCCTGGACGACTTGAAAGAAATGCTTTCAACATCCCGCAACAGTGGCGGTGTGGTGTTTGTGCGTTTTGATGCGGAAGTCGATGTTGATAAAAAGTTCGATGAAGTGAACCGTGAACTCAACAGCATTCGGGACCAGCTACCCGCAGGCATACAAAAGCTGGAGATTGAACGAATCAACCCCGGCTTCACCAACATCATTCAATACTCCCTGGTGTCGGAAACAGCAAGCTATGCCGACCTGGCCAATTACGCTGAAGACCTTTCCGAGGCGTTCGAGCGTATTTCATCGGTGCGTGAAAGCGAAAGCTGGGCCTACCCCGAGCAGCAGGTACGCGTTAGCCTGAACTTTAAAAAGCTGGCTGAGCTGGGTATCCAAGCCGCCGATGTGGCACGCATTGTTCAGGGTGAGTCGCTGAACATTCCAGGTGGCCCGGTTGAAGAAGGTGCACGCCGTTTGAATGTACAAACGTCGGGCCAGTACCGCAGCGTCGAAGAAATCAGAAACACGGTAATTGCAGGCACAGGTACAGGTGGTGATTTGGGCGGTCGCCTTGTTCGCGTGGGCGATGTGGCCGATGTGCAATGGGACTATGAAAACCAGGAGGTGATGGCCCGCTTCAATGGTCAGCGCGCCGTGTTTGTTACCGCCAACCAGAAAGATGAACGCAATATTTTTGTAACCCAAAAAGCCTTGCAGGAAACCGCGGACGAGTTCGAGAAAACCTTGCCCCCCAATATCAAAATGGAACGGGGGTTTGAGCAATACAAAAACGTGGAAAAGCGTATTGATCGCCTGACCTTCGACTTTGCCCTGGCTGTAACACTGGTGCTGATCACCCTGTTGCCGCTGGGTTTGCGGGCCTCAGGCATCGTGATGGTCAGCGTACCGCTTTCGCTGCTTACAGGTTTGGCCTGTTTGTACTATGCAGGCTTTTCGCTGAATCAGCTTTCCATTGCAGGCCTTGTGGTTGCCTTGGGCTTGTTGGTCGACGATTCAATTGTGGTGATCGAAAACATTTCACGCTACCTGCGCATGGGTTATAACCGCGTCGATGCAGCACGCTTGGCCACCAAGCAAATTTCGCTGGCTGTTTTGGGCTGCACTGCCACGCTGCTGTTCGCCTTCCTGCCCCTCTTGATGCTGCCTGACAACGCCGGAAAATTCATTCGATCACTCCCCGTTGCAGTGGTGTTCACAGTGATCGCGTCGCTGTTTGTTGCGCTCACCATTATTCCGTTTTTGGCCAGCCGTGTACTGAAAAAAGACGAAAATGAGCACGGCAATATTGTGCTGCAAAAGCTGATGGGGCTGATTGATAAAATTTACACCCCACTACTGCACCGTGCCTTGCAAACCCCGAAAACCGTGGTGGCCGCATCGCTGGTGCTTTTCGTGGCCAGCCTGGGTTTGGCGCCACTTATGGGTATGTCGCTGTTCCCCAAAGCCAATACACCGCAGTTTGTGATTGAGGTAGGGTTGCCCCCTGGCTCCAGCCTGACGGCCACCGACACTGTGGTGAAACAGGTGGAAAACAAGCTGGCGAAGTTTGAAGAAATTACAGCGGTCATGGCCACCGTGGGCGAAGGCAACCCACAAATTTATTACAACGTATTTCAGCAAGACAAACAATCGAATGTAGGTGAGCTTTTCGTTCAGCTCAAGGAGTACAACGACGACACACCCAAGTTGCTGGATAACATTCGCAATGAATTAAAAACGATTGCCGGTGCCAATCTGATTGTGCGTGAGTTTGAAAATGGCCCCCCCATTGATGCACCCATTGGCATCCGTTTGGTAGGCCCCGAGATCGAAACACTGCGTGAATTGTCTGCACAGGTGGAGCGTATCATGCTGGCCAATCCTGGCACACAAAACGTGGACAACCCCCAGCGCACGGGGCGTAGCGACCTGCGCCTGAAAGTGAATTTCGAGAAAGCTGGCTTGCTGGGTGTGAATTCTGCCGAGCTGGACCAGGCAGTGCGGCTTGCCATTGCAGGCGCGTTTGCTGGTGAAATTCGCCAAAGCAATGGCGATGCGTACACAATCAGTGTGCGTGGCCCTGCGGGTGTGCGGAGTAATCTGAGCGCACTGGACGACTTCCATGTGATCTCACGCACTGGTCAGGCGGTACCACTGACCCAACTTACCACGCTTGAACTGGATGACAACCTGAACAGCATTTACCGCTTCGACCGCGAACGCGCCGTGTTGCTGACCGCTTACACACGCACTGGGTACAACACCGAGAAAATCAGCAATGAAATTGCCAAGCAGATCGACGAGATGGGCCTGCCCACCGGTTATCGCTACAAAATGGCAGGGGAAGTAAAGAGCCGACAGGAAAGCTTTGCCGGTTTTGGCACTGCAATCCTGATTACGGTGTTCGGTATTCTCGCCATTCTGGTACTGGAATTTGGCAGTTTCAAAAGCACCTTGATTGTGCTGTTCGTGATTCCACTGGGTGTAACGGGTGGCATGGTCATGCTGTTCCTCACCGGTAACTCACTGAGCTTCACAGCGATGATTGGCTTCATTGCGCTGATCGGCATTGAAATCAAAAACTCGATTTTGCTGGTGGACTTTACCAACCAGTTGCGCGAAGAAGGCAAGGGGCTGGATGAATCCATCGAAGAAGCGGGCCGTATCCGTTTCCTGCCTATTTTACTGACCAGTGCCACTGCTGTGGGCGGCCTGCTGCCTCTGGCGCTGCAGGGAGGCGGGCTTTATTCACCGATGGCATGGGTGATTATTGGTGGCCTCATTTCTTCAACTTTCATCGGTCGCCTTGTGACCCCGGTGCTGTACAAACTGTTGCCACCCGACTTGCAGAGAACATAGCCTAAGCCATTGATTTCACCTACAATACGGCCTCAATGCACAAGGACACACTGAAATCATGAAAAAACCCGCAGGCCGCAACAGTAGCGCAGGCCGCACTGGCGACTCGGGGCGTTCCGGCCCACCGGCACGCCCCAGTAACCGCAACAAAACATCAGCCCCGGCAAAACCCGCAGCCCCTGGCCGTGGCCGCCCCAGCAGCGCCGCTGGCAAGGCTGGAACTGCGGCAGCAACACCCGCCGCAAAACCCGACCGCAACCGCGCAGCCATGCGCAGTGCCCCTGTGGCCCCGGCGGCTGGTGCTGCACGGCCACGCCGCAGCAAGGTTACCGGCACAAACACGCTGGACATGCTCGACCCGTTTGAGCCACAACGCTTAAGCAAAATCATGGCTGCGAAAGGCCTTTGCTCTCGTCGCGAAGCCGATTACCTGATTGAAAACGGTTGGGTTCGCGTGAATGGAAAAGTGGTTGACGAGCTGGGCGCCAAAGTGCTTCCAACCGTGACCATCGACCTGGATGCACGCGCAAAAAATGTACTGGGCAAACAGGTCACCATTCTGTACCACAAGCCAATTGGTGTGGTATCGGGCCAGCCCGAGGGACGCTACAAGGCAGCCATGGAATGCCTGGGCCTGGAAAACCAGGCCGACCGCAAAACATCAACCCCTTTCCAGCCCGCCATGCTGAAAGGTCTCGCGCCAGCAGGTCGCCTGGACATTGATTCCACGGGCTTGCTGGTACTGACCCAAGATGGTCGCATTGCCAAACAACTGATCGACGCCAACAGCACAGTGGAAAAAGAATACCTGGTGCGAGTAGAAGGCGAATTGACTGACCGTGGACTTGAAATGCTGCGTTATGGCCTGAGCCTGGACGGCGAAGCGTTAAAACCAGCCCGCGTCAGCTGGCAAAACGAAGACCAGCTGCGCTTTATTCTGAACGAAGGCAAGAAACGACAAATTCGCCGAATGTGTGAAATTGTGGGCCTGAAAGTGGTGGGTTTGAAACGCGTTCGAATTGGCCGCGTAATGCTCGGCGACCTGCCCGTGGGGCAGTGGCGTTTGCTTACTCCGGAAGAACGATTCTGAAGGGGTAAAAATCCACTCTATTCAGGTGATTGATTACAAATGACTTCCGGTATTCTCGAATTTAACATTTGGACAAAGTTACATTCGAGAATTCACCATGCATGCCCAGCACTCGGCCCTGAACCAGCAAGCTTCCAACGCCCCGGTGCAGCTTCCCCCCCACGGATTCTTTACATTTTTAAGCAGGCTGTCTGGCGTAGCTCCCAACGCCACTGACCTCACTTCAATCCGGATCAATGCGGACTGGCTGTGCGTGGTAGTCAGCTTCGCCTGCCTGGTGTTTGCCACCCTCGAAGGTCTGGCCTACAACAACATAGCCCAAGCGCTGGGCTGGGGTATCCCGCTTTTCCTGGGCAGCCTGGCGATTACCCGCTGGCATGCCGGGCAGCCACTGACCATGCACATCAACGCAGCACTGCTGGTTGGCATGGGTGCCTTGCATGTCCACATTGCACGCGGACTACTGGAATACCACTTCAGCTTTTTCATCTTGTTGCCAGTGATGCTGGCTTATCGGGACACCCGCCCCCTGCTCAGCATGGGCTTGTTGATCGTGATTCATCACATTGTGTTCGACATGCTCCAGCAAGCAGGTTTCGAATGCTATATCTTCCGTGGTCCATTCTCGGGTATGCCTGCCGTGGCGCTACACGGCTTTTACGTGTCCATTGCAGTATTGCTGCTGTCGGTGATTGCTCAAACCCTTCGGCAACATGCCCTGGCCGCAGAAGAAGGCACCAAACTGCTGGCTTATCTGGACAAGGAAAAAGGCATCAACCTGCGTGTGCGTGCTCAAACCGATGAACAAGGCCGCATGTCGCCCATGGGGCAAGTATTCAACGACTACGCAGACAACATGGCGTTTGTAGTGGCTGCATTCAAAATGCTTCGCGCCGATATTCGCGAATTGTCGCAAATTGCCAAAGAACTGGGTGCGGGTAATACACAACAAATGGAAGAGAGCTCACAGGCTTCCAAAAAGCTGCGCGACTTTGTTCAAAGCCTGGGTAACCAAACCCGCATGGGACAAAGCACAGCCGAGTTGTCCAAAAAAGCGACCGAAGACAGCTTTGATCTGCTCAATGAACTGAATCAATCCCTGGAACAATTGCAACGCATCGGCAAACAGGCCTTTGATTCCAGCCAGCAAATGCAGGCCCTGCACAAAGAATTCCAGAAGGAGTTTTCACCCGCTGCAGCACAACAACTACAAACCACACTGAGCACACTGGACAACCTGAACGAACGCACCAACGGATTCATGGCCAGAATGGATGTGCTGAAAAGTGGCTTGAGTGCCATTGAAAACCAGTTGGTATCCATTGATCGTGCCACGCACCAGTGGGTGGAAAATGGCCACGGCAATCAACGTCAGGGTTGGGAAGTGCTGGGTGCCATGGAAGGCATGCAAGCGCGCACGGAAAGCGCATTCCGCACCTTGGCCAGCACGGTACAAACCATTTTGCGCTCAGATGAAATGATGCGCGAAATGGAAAAACGGCTCTCGAGGTTTGATGTATGAGCCTGAGCAATGTTCTTGACGACCCGCTGATCAACGAACTACTGGACAGCGGAACCACACGTTACGCCCTGCTGGGCCATGTCACAGACGAATTAAGCCTGATCGCCGCCAGCAAACTGTTCCGCCAAGAACTGGGATTCAAATCGGGTAGTGAACTCATCGTGAATCGCTACGGCATGGCCATTTACCGGGCATTGTCCAATGCATTGCTCCGGCAACAGGGTTGGACAGGCCATGTCAAAGTCAATGCACAATGGCTGAGTTTGCAAATGCTGGCGCACGGCGAATTTGGTGTGCTTCAGGAACAAGAGGTAAAGCGCACCCAGTTGTCACCACAGGTACCTGCGGTTAATACACCTGAACAACGCCCAGAAACCCCGGACAGCACCGACAAGAAAATTCCCACCAGTGTGTTGTTGAACGTTGACGACAAAGGACGAATCAAAAAACTAAGCCCTTCGCTGGAAGAGTTTTTAGGACAAAGCAGCGAACAACTGGAAAACCTTGATGCGGCCAACCTGGTGTTTCGCACGGATGTGGGTCAATTCAAGCGACTGCTCGATCAAGTGAAATATCAAACGGGTTCTACGGACGGCTCCTTCCGCCTGCGCAACACCTTCAATGATGTGGTGTACTTCGACTGGACGGCTGCCTGCATCGGCGCAGACATCTTGCTGATTGGGCGCTCAAGCAATATTCACCTTGAAGAAGCATTGTTGAAAAGTGAAGAGCGAATCAACAACATTCTTGAATCGATGGACGATGCATTCTTTGCCATCGACATGAATGGCTATGTGAACTACCTGAATGAAAAAGGCGCAGAACTTCTGGGTAAAACTGCACCGCTGTTGTTGGGCCGCATGGTGTGGGAACGTGCACCCCACCTGAAGAAAACACCCTTGTTCAAATACGTGAACCAGGCCAAAGGCAGCATGCAGCCAGAGACATTTCAGTGGCAAGACCCGGCCAACGAAATGTGGTACCAAGTGAAAGCCTACCCAAGCGATGAACTGATTTCGATTTTCTTCACTGACATCAGCTCCATCAAGCGCAATGAAAGCAAAATGCGGCATCAGGCCACGCATGATCCGCTTACGGGTTTGCCCAACCGTTTGGCCCTGTCGCAAACTTTGCAAGAATTGCTTGGCAATGACCAGGTTCAGGATTTCAAACTGGGCCTGCTATTTATCGACCTGGATGGCTTTAAGGCGGTGAATGACACGCTGGGGCATGACCGCGGCGACGACTTGCTGATTGCCGTGTCCAAACGTTTGCGCAGCGTAGTGCGCAGTTCAGACATTGTTGCCCGTTTGTCGGGCGACGAATTTGTAATCACCCTGCCCTACATTGCCGACCAAGACACCGCATTCAATGTGGGCCGAAAGGTCGTGGACGCAGTCAGCAAAAAACCGTTTGAGTTGGGTGAAAAGAAAATTTATGTGGGTGCCTCGGTCGGCGTGGCCCTGTTTCCCACCGACGCCACCGATGTGGAAGGCCTGCTGAAACATGCCGACATTGCGATGTACCAAGCCAAACAAGCCGGCAAAAATACGGTGCGCGTATTCCACGCCAACATGAGCGCAACCCTGCAGACCAAAGTGGATCTTGAGAACGATTTACACGATGCAATTTTGCACGATCGAATCGAATTGCATTACCAGCCACGCTTTAACGCCAATGGGTCTATTTGTTCAGTTGAAGCGCTGGCACGCATGCGTTCCCGCACAGGCGAATTGATTCCACCTGCCCAGTTCATTCCGATTGCCGAGGAAACCGGTTTGATCATTCCGATGGGTGAACAGGTGATGCGCAAAGCCTGCAAATGGCTGAAAGACACCAACAAGAAACTGAAGAATCCCATTAGCGTTTCGGTGAATGTATCTGGAATTCAGCTGCTGGATGGCAAACTATGCGGGACTGTCGAAAAGGTGCTGAAACTAACAGGCCTGCCAGCAAAGTTGCTGGAACTTGAACTGACTGAAACCGTGTTGATGCAGAATCAGGAAACCGTATTGCATGACCTGAACCGCTTGCATGAATTGGGCGTTTCCTTGTCGATTGACGACTTCGGCACAGGTTATTCATCGCTGGCAACCCTGCATCGCATGCCGGTTCAGTCCATCAAGCTGGATCGATCCTTTGTCAGCAACCTGCCCAACAAGGCAGACAGTGTGATTTTGTCGCGTACCGTGTTGGCCATGGCACAGGCACTGGGTTTGGGTGTGGTGGCCGAAGGCGTTGAAACCGCCGAGCAACGTGACTTCCTGATTGAGTCGGGTGTGCTTGAGCTGCAAGGTTTTGGCCTGGCTCGACCGATGACGGCGGACGATTCACGCCAGTTTGTATGGGCCCAGCAAATTACAAGCGACAAGGCAAAGAAAATTCTGGCGTGACAGCTTGGGTTCCGGTCTCTCGGCGCTTTTTTATCGTCCGATCGGCTTGGGTTCCGATCTCTCGCCAGAAAACCTGTTTCTCCCTTGCTGAGCCTTGCGATGCCTGAGAACGACCCTCCCAAACTGCGGGTCGGGTCCGTTCTCTGTCGCCCATGCTGGGCAACACCGGCCCTGCTCGGCACGCAAGGGCAGGTTTTCTTG
>MDSZ01027317.1_pt1 | contig 42658 bp, 38 predicted proteins | sample 811201 | NCBI WGS metagenome assembly MDSZ01 (sample SAMN05326647, study PRJNA326480) | marine metagenome | isolation source: seawater | place: Indian Ocean: North | collected 2010 | reverse complement strand
CTTGAGACCGGAGTATTGTACAATGCGGAAGGTAGTGCGAAAGTGGTGTTGGGAGATACCATCGTTTATGCTGGAGTGAAATTTGATGTCGCAACTCCATATTCGGACCGACCAACTCACGGGTCATTGATGACCGGTGCAGAATTACGTCCAGTTGCACACCGAAAATATGAGCCTGGGCCACCTAGCCCAGAATCTATTGAATTAGGCAGAGTAGTTGACAGAGGAATTCGTGAAAGCGGTTGTATCGATATGGAATCTCTTTGTATCGTTCCAGGCGAGAAGGTCTGGCGAGTCATGCTTGATCTGCACGTTCTCTCTGATAGAGGAAATATCTTCGATGCATGTGCTACTGCGGCGATTGCTGCTCTTAGGACGGCAGTCGTTCCTGCTGAGAGATTCGATGTTGGAGAGGATTTCAAATTGGAATTATCTTCCACTCCCACTATGTGCTCATACCAGAGGACCGGTGGACGTTATGTCTACGATGCATGTGAGCAGGAAGAATTGGGTGGAGATGAGAGGATTCACATCACCCTAGGTGATGAGGGCCACCTCCACTCTTTACAGAAGGGGTTAAGAGGAGTTCTTTCGCCGGCGGAATTCGCAGAGATACTCGCTGAAGCAGGCAAGAGATGCGCTGAACTCAGAGATATGGTGCACGCACAGGAGTGATGAATATGGCAAAGAGAACACAGAAGGTTGGAGCCGCAGCCAGATTCGGTCCGCGCTATGGAGTCAGTGTTCGTCGCAATGCTGGAAAGATTCTACGCAAGCGTGCAAGGAAGTATTCTTGCCCAGTTTGCCAATATCAGAAGGTTTCACGTGATGCGGTTGGTATCTGGACATGTGGCAAGTGTGGACACAGTTTTGCTGGTGGAGCGTGGGAGCCTTTCACCCGTGCCTCTGAAGCAAATAACAGAATCATCCGAAGAAGTGTCGATGGAGCTACTGCATCCGATATGGCACTGATTGCTCAGCAAGCCGCTCTAGAATATGAGCGCAAAGTTGCTGAGGGTGAAGTAAACGAGGAAGAGTGATTCAACAGGTGGTTGCATGACCTCCTGGAATCTTGTAGTTCAGATTCATAGTTTGAATGTTGAATCTCTCGCAGCATCAATGCATGGTGAGATTGAGGCCACCATTTCTGGAGACATGTTATCATTCTCGCTGAATGAAAACGCCGCCAATGATCTTCGAGCGATGTGGAATACTAGGATGCGTTCAGTAGAGGCTGTGGAATCTGTAATGTCAATCCTTGAGGATAGGATTCTTGACTCATAACCCTTGGCAGAAATAGGTGATGACATGGAAGATAGCGCTCTCCGCATACAAGAAGTGGTTCAGGAGATACAATTGGTAGCTCAACAACTAGGTGCTCTAAGCAATCAAGTTAGAGAAATCAAAGAAACTCTGAGCCTTTTGTCTACTCAACAAGAGGATCATACAGTGTATCGGCAAAGAGGGGGAGTTCTCGTTAGAGTTCAAGAGATTGAGAAATTGGTGGAAGAACTTGAAGATGGGAGAGCGCGAATTGAAGAACACGTTTCCACGCTTGCTAACAGAGAGGATGAATTGCGAGAAGAATATGAAAATCTGGTAAAGACTCTAGAGGCGAGCAAGTGAGTTCTGAACAAGAGTCCCAGTTGCAGAATCTTGCCGATTGGATGGATGAAGCAGCAAATAGAGGTGCAATCGCAGTATTGACACATAAGAATGGAGATATGGATACGGTCGGTTCGGCAATCGCTTTGGCCGCATCATGCTCTTCAGCAATGGCTTGTGGAGTTCACTTGAGTCGTTTATCATCAAGAATGGTTGAGAAATTCTCCGCTCCTTTCATGCGCTTGGATGCGGAAGCACCTCGTTGGCCAAAATCCCTGTCAGGGATAGTTGTCGTAGATGCCGCAGCACCTGACCAAGTGGGATTGGAATTGCCAAAAGATGTTCCACTATGCATTATTGATCACCATTCAACAAATGATTGGGATGCAGGGGAAGGTGGACTGAATGTTACTTGGGATGTTTCTTCTACAACACAGATAATACATGATTACCTCCAAGAATTTCACTTAAGCAGTATGAGTAACGAGGTCGTTTCATTACTTTTGGCTGGATTAATTACTGATACAGGTAGATTCAAGCATGCCGATTTAAGTTCATTTGAGAGTGCTTCCAAACTAATTGCAGAAGGAACTCTCGATTATGCTGCTTTCATTGAGGAACTTGAACAAGACGTTCTTACACGTTCGGACAAGGGGGCGATTGCCAAATCATTGTCCAGAACAGTTGGGATGGATGCCGGGCCTTGGTGGCTACTCAAATCAACAGCCGGAACTCAGGAAAGTGTAGTCTGTAGAGCTTTGATGTCTGCTGGAGCAGATGTTGCAATGGTACTCCGCAGAAGAGATGGCGTAACTCGAATGACTGTCAGAGCAAACCGTTCTTCAGTTTTGGATGGCTTGCGACTTGGAAAGATGATGGAACAACTATCAATTAGCCATGGCGGAGAGGGTGGAGGACATGATGGAGCCGCTGGTTGGACAAGTGGTCTCGATACAATTGCTGCAGAGTCAGCATTCATTCATCTTCTCAGTGGGACGGTGCGACGATGACATTTGATACCCCTGCAGAGGCATTGCAGGCATTTCGTGAGGGCAGTGCTGCCACGCAGGAATATTCACCACTTGTTCTTGCAGAACAAGCATTGGGTGAGGGGGACGAAAAGTCACTACAACTCCTGAAATCTAGATTAAGCGCAGCAGAAGAGAGTATTCTCAAAATCACCGAATGTAGATATCGAGAAGAAGACCCCATGGAATTAATCGAACAAGCGCTTGAATTAACTGCACAAAAGGAAACTAGAGACCTCGCTCTCGAAGGTAGGGCTAGAATGGAACGAGGTTTGCAAAGGTTCCTAGATGGAGATATTGAAGGGGCAGATGGAGACCTAACGTGGGCCGAAACGCGTTTACGTTCAGTCGCATCAGCCAGTAGGGATCACGATTTGTCTCTACTAAACAAGGCATCTTTTCATCTATCTACTCAGGCTCCATTGATGGCCTTGCAAGTATATGGAGAGATTTCAACCACCGCTGGCCATGCATCTGAAACTCTGGCCTTGTCACGTATGGGGGCGGCTGGTATTCTTGCTGGAGTGGGTCAGACTTTCAGTGCGATTCGCAATTCATGGAATGCGATCAAGCATGCACATGCGTCCTCATTTCCTGCACTTGTATGGCAAGCAAATACATTATTTCTAGGCCTTGCATCGAATCATATTCATGAAGGTGCAGAAGCTCTTGATATCCAAGTTGCAACACCAGGTGCTCAATCATTTGCTGATGATGGGAGGGGGCCTGCCGTCTCTAGAGAGGACCTAAATTCAATCTTTGAGGATTGTATATGTAGAGAGGATGATTTTTCTGGTAATGAAAGACCAGATCTTAGAAGTCTGTTATCTGCTGCCGTGGTTTTAGATAGAGTTTCAGACTTACCTTGGTTAGAATCTGGTCCAAAATCGATTCAAGATCCCCTGTTGGCCTCTGAAACAGCAGTTGCCTTTGAAATTGAACCGGGGCCATGGAGTATGCGAATGAAGGAATTGGTCAAGATTACTTGAACATTTTAGATGCTCTATCCATATATTCGCGAGCCCATTCTTCACCACTACTAAGCAATCTCCGCGCTAAGAAGAACGCCTCTTCCGAATTGCCTTGCTCGAGTAACGATTCAAGTCTAACTTGTTCCTGATTCTCAACATTGGTTTCATCATCATGTATTTGCTCATCTAGCGATTCTTGCCTGCCGACAACCTTTGCTAGGTCTTCCATCCTGCGAAGGAACTTATCGCGGATATTCTCTGTAGGTGGTGACCATTCGATTTTATCATCCATCCTTTTTGTCAACCGCTCTAGTAACTTATCTCTTTCAAGTAAATGAGGCCTGAGGCTTTGCACATGGTCATAACACAGCCACGCATCATCAAATTCAGAACGTTGTTCATGTAACCTGCCCATCTCGAGCCAAAGTTCGTGATTAGAGGGGCGATGTGCTAGAAGATGCTGCGACAATTCAAGAAATAGATCAACCATTCCATTCTCGCGAAGTTTCTGCATCCTTCTTCCAAAAATGATATTGGCTCTCTGATCTCTAAAATCCAATCTTCTACATCGTTCTGCAAAATCCTCAATCACCTCCTTTGAGGCCATTTTCTTCCACCATTCTTCTACGTGCAAGGGGTCTTCTGTCAATGATGCGCTCATCAATCCATGTCCATGAGTAAGCATATCAATTTGATTTAGTTCCTGCAATCTATCTGGATCTCTACCTAGGACTATGAACAGGTCTTCTAAGCAACGATGTATTCCATCTCTATCGTCCCTACTCCTCTTTACATGTACTAGAGTCAACCAATTCCTTTCATCGGAAAAATCATGCAGCAATGCCTGTTGGGCATTTTGTTCTGCCCACGCCAAGTTTTCATTGCGTCTTTCAGGGTCCTTGCGTGCCAGTTTGACGAACTTTTCTGCCTGGCTACGATATCTATTCGCGAGATTGCGGCGAGGGTGTTGTAATTCAGCCGCGCTGTCTTCTGCCACGACTGAAGGACAGTAGCATGCCTCAAGTCGATTGCGGTCCAATGTTCACAGTACACTGATGAATTCCTTACCCTCTTTGCCAAAGGGCAAAGTTGCATCAAATCCTACTTTGGAGGTTGTTCCATCTTCATTTCGAGAAGGATCAAGCGACGAACCTTTTTGCCCACTGAGAATGATTGTATCTTTGTCCGGTTGCCAGCGAGTCATCATTGCCCATTCGACGCGAACAGGGTCAGTAATATCGACGTCATCATTGACGATGATTACCTGTTTCATGGAAGGATGGCCCTTCAAAGCGGCATGAATGGCATTTCTTGCATCATCAGGGTTTTGGGGCTCTATCGATACCACTGCAGACAACCATCCACACCCACCTTCGCTGAGAAATACATCATTGCATTTCACAACTTCAGATACAGCCGATTTTATCGTAGGAGCTCTTGGGAGACCCATCAGATTTCGATGCTCAGCATATCCTGGAATTAATACATGCATGACTGGATTGTTTGCATGATTTATCTTGTCAACCACTATCACTGGTTCCATACGCACATCATCAACGGTGCCTGTAATATCAACATAGGGCCCTTCTTCTGCATCCTCTGCAGTTATACGCGCCTGCATTATGTATTCAGCGTCAGCAGGAACGGTAATTCCGTTGTCTAGTTTAATGACCTCTAACTCCTTGCCAAACAGCGACTTGTGCATAGCAGATGCAACACTCAATTCATCAAGCGGCTCATTGAATGACATTGCAGCAGCCAAGAGGACCAAAGGGTCAGTTCCATTGACTATGGCTATGTTTATCTCATCACCTTTTGCTCTAGCTTCATTCAACATCGTTCTCAAGTGCCGAGGAACCAATCTCGCTGCCAAGCGGTTTGAATCGAGTACTAACTGTCTGTGGAATGAAAGATTTCGCACACCCTCGTATTCAGCAATTATGATACTCGCCGACATGTACCTCCCCGCATCTTCAGGATGGTGCCAAGGTATTGGTAAGGATGTTAAATCAACTGGAATTGAATTCTCTAAGGCTCGAGATTCAGAAATCTGTTGAGGGTTTGAAGGGGATGACATTGCTTGCATCATCAAATCCATTAACTCCGAGGGAGTAATATCCAAGCACTTGCATAGTGATTGACGGTCTAGTAGATTCAATGCAGCCCCATGGCCAGGAGATTCTTCTACCGAATCAAACCACAAAGGCTGGTTTCCCTTACTTTTTGAGATATTCAAGAACCCATGAATACAGGAAGTTGAGGTGGGTACTTTCTCAGCATATTCAAGCAACTCCCTGAATCCCATGAACGCCCGAGAGTTTTACCATCATTGAACATTGCGCGCATCGCTGTAGAATCGTTGGCCTGTGGCGCAAAGAACCCCTACCTTCCGTCATGGTCAAATAGGGGGGGCAAGTCGGCGACCTGCTTCAAACGGGGTTTGCACATGGGTAGAGGACTATTTGCAGCTAGGAAGATGGCGAAAGATCGCCAAAAGTTCCGCTGGTCTGATCGCCGATACAAGAAGCGCATGCTCAAGTCTAGAGAGAAGCACGACCCACTGCGTGGATCTACTCAAGCTCGTGGAATTGTCATCGAGAAAGTAGGTATTGAGGCGAAGCAACCTAATTCCGGAATTCGTAAGGCTGTCAAGATTTCATTGATTAAGAGTGGAAATAAGTTGACTGCATTCGCACCTGGAGATGGCGCTATCAATTTCATCGATGAACACGACGAGGTCATGGTCGAAGGTATCGGTGGCCGCATGGGTCGTTCTTACGGAGATATCCCTGGTGTTCGCTACAAGGTAATCAAGGTCAACGGAGTCAGTCTCGATGAGATGGTCCGAGGAAGAAAGGAGAAGCCAGTTCGCTGAGGTGTCACAATGTCTGATGAGGAAGTTGTGGAAGACGCAGTTGAGGAAAATGTGGAGGCTCCAGAGCCAGAGGTTGACGAAACACCAATTGCAGGTATCGGAACCCTAGTCTTCGGCAAGTGGGATGCATCTGAAGTGGTCTGCAGAGACCCTGGTCTAGCCCCATATGTCAACCTCAAGACTGTAGGGGCGCCACACAGTGGCGGCAGGCACGCAAATTCTTGGTTTGGTAAGACCAAACTATCTGTTGTTGAGCGATTTATCAACAATCTAATGCGAACTGGAAAATACACTGGAAAGAAGATGGGTGCCTCCAAGGCCTTTGAAACTGCATTGGACAAGATTTCTGAGCGCAGTGGAAGCAATCCATTGCAAACTTTTGTGGATGCGATCTGCAATGGTGCCCCAATGGAGGAAATTACCCGAATCAAGTTTGGAGCAGTTAGTCAGCCAAAGGCTGTTGATTCTGCACCAATGCGGCGCCTAGACATTGCTCTTCGTAATCTTGCCAAGGGTGCTCAGTCAGGCACACACAAATCCAAGCGTACATTGACACAATGTATCGTAAATGAGATCGTCAAAGCATCTGAAGGAGATGTCACTTCCTTTGCTGTAGCAAAGCGTGAAGAAGTGGAAAGAATCGCTGCCTCGGCACGCTGATAATCATCCTTGGTTGTTTTTCCATACCCTACGGGTATGGATGCCTTCATTAACAGAGGTCCGGTCGCCGGGCCACTGAGGCGATTGAATGGGCCGTAAGGAAGATAATATCAAGAGAGCTACTGAAGTGATGCATATCCTACCACAAATCAGGAATTTGTGTATTGCAGCCCACATAGATCATGGAAAGACAACTTTGTCTGACAATCTGATTGCAGGTGCAGGTATGATGTCAGAAGATCTTGCTGGTAAGAGCAGAGTTCTTGATTTCGACGAGCAAGAGAGTGCCCGTGGAATCACCATCAATGCTGCTAGTGCTTCTATGGTTCACGGCGTAGAGGGTGTTGATTTCCTAATCAACCTCATCGATACACCAGGACACGTTGATTTTGGTGGAGACGTAACTCGTGCCATGCGCGCGGTAGACGGTTGTTTCATTCTTGCTTGCGCCGTAGAAGGGCCAATGCCACAGACTGAAACCGTTGTACGTCAAGCCCTTAAAGAAAAGGTAAAACCTGTTCTTTTCATCAACAAGGTAGATCGTTTGATCAATGAATTGCAAGTAACTCCAGAGGACATGATGGAACGTTTCAAGGGAACGATTACCAAGGTGAACAAGCTAATCCGCCAATTCGCTCCTGAAGAGAAAAAGAAGGAGTGGCAGGTAAGTGTTGCAGATGGAACCGTTGCATTCGGCTCTGCCTATCACAACTGGGGAATTACCGTCCCATACATGCAGAAGTCTGGAATTTCATTCACTGATATCTTTGAGCACTGCCACAATGAGCAACAGAAGGAGTTGTCAAAGAAAGCACCAGTTCACGAAGTTCTTCTCGATATGGCTGTGACCAAATTACCAGGTCCAGTCGAGGCTCAGAAGTATCGTATCCCCAACATCTGGAGCGGAGATATAGACACTGAGATTGGTCAGTCAATGTTGAATTGTGATCCAAATGGAGAGTTGGCCATGATGATTACCAAAATTTGGATGGACCCGCATGCTGGTGAAGTTGCAGTTGGTCGAATATATTCAGGAGCGATTAATCAGGGAGAGAGCGTTTGGGCTCTAGGTGCAAGTAAAGCCGAGAGAGTTCAGCAAGTCAGCATGATGGTTGGAGGAGATAGAATCTCTGTTCCGTCTGTCGTCGCTGGAAACATTGCTGCCCTAACCGGAATCCGCTCTGCTGCTGCCGGTGTTACAATTTCAAGAGACAAGGAATTCACTCCCTTCGAAGCAATTAGACATTATTCGGAACCTGTAGTTACCGTTGCTGTTGAACCACAGTCGATGAAAGATTTACCAAAATTCATCGATGCTTTGCGAGCACTAGCAAAGGCTGATGCTAGCCTCTTGGTCACAACTAACCAAGAGACTGGAGAAGCGCTATTGGCCGGAATGGGAGAATTACACCTAGAGATTACCACTTACCGAATTGAAGAGGAACAAGGAATCAAGGTCAAGGTAAGTCCACCTATTGTAGTATATCGTGAATCGGTAGAATCGAGCAATCGTGGACACTCATTCGAGGGCAAGTCTCCAAATCGCCATAACCGATTCTATGTAGAAGTTGAGAAACTTCCTGACGAAGTTATCCAGGCACTTAGAGAGGGACACTTTGGAGACGGTACAATCCGTAACAAGGATGCTAAAGAAGTCGGAAACAAATTTGGCGAATTCGATGGCATGGACAAGGATTTGATGCGCAAGATCTATGCCATCAATGGAACCAATGTATTGGTAAATGATACCAAGGGTATTCAAAACCTACACGAGACACGTGAATTGATTATTGAAGCATTCAATGAGGTCTGCAAGAGGGGACCAATCGCTGAGGAGCCAATGATGGGTATGTTCGTTCGTCTAGTTGACGCCAAGTTGCACGAGGATGCTATACACAGAGGACCTGCTCAGACAATCCCTGCAGTTCGAAATTCAATCAAAGGAGCATGCCTGCGCGCACGCCCAGTAATTATGGAACCAATGCAGAAGATGTTTGTCAGTGTGCCAAATGATTGGCTTGGAGGAGTATCGCGTGAAATCTCCAACCGCCGTGGAGTCATTGAGGATATGCCGGCCGATGGAGAGGTAACAACAGTTGTTGGAACAGTTCCTGTAGCCGAAACCTTTGGTTTCTCAAATGATATCAGAGCCGCTAGCCAAGGACGCGCTGTCTGGAACAGTGAGAACTGTGGATTCGATATCCTTCCACCTCAATTGTTTGAGAAGACAGTAGGAAACATTCGACAGAGAAAGGGTCTGAAGGCCGATGTTCCTGATGAGGCATACTACACAGATTGATCAAGAAATTCTTTGTATCTGCCAATCTGTTAACTCTCGCAAAACAGAGAGTTCTGCCCAATATGGCAATCTATCTAGTTCCATATGAGCCGCCTTGTGGCATGATTCTGCGGTTTCTCGCGCATGTTGGATAGAGCCCAATCGTTCCAATGCCCCTATTGCAGAATCCAATTCGTCTTGAGTTGCATTCTCACCTTTGCCTAGAATCGATTTCAATAAATCAACATCATCACCTTGCTGTTCTAGTGCATGTAGAACCATGAGAGTTTTCTTTCCCTGAGCAATATCACTACCTCTTGGTTTCCCTAATGTCTTCCCATCACTCAATACGTCGATTAAATCATCCATCAACTGGAAACACATGCCCAAATGCAAACCCCAGTTAGTACAAGCATCTACAGTTTTAGCTCTTGCACCAGAAAGTAATGCGCCAAGGCGGGCAGCGGTTTGGAACATAATAGCAGTCTTGCCTTCGATCATTCGCATATATTCTGCAACACCAATATTCTCTTCATTCTCAAAAGCGATATCGAGTTGTTGCCCCTCTGATACTTTACGAACCATTGAAGAGATAGCCAAAATGACTTCTGAAAGATGATCTGGTGCAATATTTCCATCCTCCACGAGCAATTCAAAACCGATTGCTAACATAGCATCTCCAGCATTAATTGCAGTAGGAACATCATATGCTATGTGTACTGCAGGACGCCCCCTCCTAATCTCATCATCATCCATGATATCATCATGAACTAAAGTGAAATTGTGAATGACTTCTAGTGCAGCGCCTACAAATTCCAGATCATCATTATCTGGGCTCAAATCTAATGCCTCTCCAACCAATCGTGGCAATGTTGCACGCAAGCGTTTACCTCCCCCTTCGATCAAATGCATCATCGCATTACGTAAACGTGGCACAGACGTCTTGTTTAGTGCCTGCACGAGCAATTCCTCGACCCGAGGCCGGCACCTGGCTACTGCCTGCTCCAGAGTTTCGCCAATAATTGAAGAAGACACTAGGTCGATACGTCCAAAATTATGAATCAAGCCATCATCACTTACTGAATCCAAATCATTCCACCATTCTGGAAGAAGTCTTTCAGCAATCAATCTAAACCAAGGTGCGATGATTTCACCTTTGGAATCACTAAGAAAGTCTTCCAACTCTTCCTTACTTACCCACTTTATTTCTTCCACTTCATTTGGATTAGGTGAACAAACGAGGTCTCTTCTTAGAATGATGATATGATCTAACTCCTTCTCAACCCATTCCTCATCCATTCTTGACATATACAGCATCTTGGAAGCAGGGACAAACATTTCCGGCCTCAAATCAGTAGTATCCACTCCTAACTCTTGCTCCATCTTTCGAATTGCTGCTTTGATACTACCATCAAAACCGTTTCTTTCTTCGTCATTGTTCAAAGGATGCGAGCAACAAGTATTCGCCCATATTCCGGGAAATGTGATTTTATCACTAGAGCGCTTCTGTAGAAGTAATCTATTATTGGAATCAAATACGAGTAGAGAAAAGGCGCGATGCAAAAAACCGCTGCCAAAATGGGCATCAAACTTCTCAACTAGCCCTATAGGTTTGTCATCTTCATTGACATAAATCAGGCTTTCACCCATGAATTCAACCTGTCGTGCGGAATGTCCGGACAGAGAATCGCCTCCACTGTTCATGCGCTCGCCTAACTTACGCACATGCATTAAGCATAAAACATGGACTGAGAGCCTTCAGGACTTAAGATACCAGAGTTCCAATAGTCTTGCCATGCAGCACCGCTTCCAGCATCCTTTCCGGCTTAGTCCCATCTATCAACCAGACTTCTAGTCCATCTTGCGCCATCGATTGGGCACATTCAACCTTCAAAGCCATACCACCAGTTACATCAATTTCATCATCATGCCGTGTTGTAAATCTTGATTCGGCAGTCAAATGTTCGATCAACTCTCCCTTTTCAGGACTATCCATCAATCCATCAATCCCATCTAGTAGGAATATTGCTTTTGATACATCATCGATTGAAGATATCCTTTGCATTAAGTGATCACCTGACAGTATTCCAAATCTCGAATCATCATCACAATCTGTGACATCACCAAATGTTACTGGGACTATACCATTTCCATTGCGGAATATTTCGATATCGCCAAAAAAATTCGGACCAGTTCCCTTTGCCCATGTATGCGGAGGGAAACTTGCAACTTTCAACCCCGCATTCATCATCGACTCGCATACTAATGAGTTCAAGGATAACATGTCCTCCCTAACTAATCGAATTGCCTCCTCTTGTCCTTCAATTGAGGAATCCATACCCTGCGCTAGATTGAATTCCTTTGCTCTTTGATGTCCAAATCCTCCCGCTCCATGGACGATTATCGGGTTCCATCCCTCCTCCTGCAATCTAGCGAATGCATTCGTACAAGCATCAATGACTTCCATTCGAGCGACGCACAGTTTTTCCTTGGCAGTAATCAAACCTCCTCCCAATTTCACTAGGACCCGCTGCGCCATGTCGTAAGGATGGGGCCCTTACTCAAAGTCATTCGCCGGTGGGATGAAGACCAATCGCTTCTTCGTGTAGTCATGGGCGATGATCCAACTGTGGATGAATTTCAACGCCATTTACAGACTGAATTGGAAAAGTCCGAAGAGATAACCGATGCTGTAGAGCGAAGTCGCAGACGTCTACAGATAGAAGCTGCAATTCAAGAAGCCATTGCGTTCCGCTACAAATGGAAGGAATTGAAAGATGCCGGACAAGACCCTCTGGAATTGCAGAAAGCGGTTCGTTTAGTTGCCAATCTAGATGTCGCCCAAATAAAAACTGCACAGCAAGGAGATTCGGTGTGCAAATATTGCGATTCTATGCTTGAAGGAGACCTAGAATTCTGTTCCGCCTGTGGAAAATTCCAGTAATCATTCCTCTTCTTCCCAAATGGCTACTATCTCGGTTATCATTTGGTCGTCTTCAGGCAAGACTTCTACATAGTCACTCGGTATGTCTTCACTGAGGTATACTGTAGTTCCAGCCCGATATATGGTGTTTCCATCTGCAATAGCACGAACAGTGTCAACTTCTAGAATACGTGGCCTGTGAATTCTCACATGTCCGGCTTCCATCGCGTTAGCAATAGTCTTAGACAAGTGAACATGTTGTCGATCTGCTGCTTTGATACCGTGTTCAAGGTGAGTATTGAGGTCTTCTTCGGTGCAGGGATAGTACAGCGCTTCTGGGATATCATCCGTCGGTAGGTCGAGTTCAATCTCAACGCTGTGACCATATGTTGCTCTAACCATGTCTCCTTCAACTTGGTACCTGCCCTTTGCTTCAGCAGAAGCAATCGCTTCAAAATGCCACGGCCTTAACCAATGATAATAGTGCCTTGCTTCTTTGAATGCGTCGCATAGGTCATTACAACTAATCCACCCATTGATATCCATCTGAAGGTTGAATTTTTCAGGGAAGTGGCGCAATACTCCTGCCATTAGTCTTCCAATTCCATTCTTTTCCCTCTCGCTCATGATGAACTTGCCTTCTTCGTTGCAAACTGGGCAATTTTGCCCCTCGAAATATCCGTGCGCTCTGCATTGACGTAACATGGAATCAGGCGGCCCAATCGCCCCTTCTTCATAACCTGAACGGTTGAGGTGACCGTGATGTTGAACAGCATCGATGTCTTGGCCGATATATGACAGCAGTCTTGGCCGGGTATGCTCGCTCTCCTTTTCATCGCGCTCACAAAGGAGATTTAGCTACTACTAGGCCTGAAGATTTGGCCTCACAAGTAGTCAAGGAATTGATTGAACGAACGGGGATAAATATTGATTTGATCGAGGATCTTAAGATGGGATGCGCATATCCTGAGGGAGTTCAAGGTTTGAACATAGGTCGAATCACAACCTACCTTAGTGGACTTTCAGCGAGCATACCTGGAGTGACTTCTAATCGCTTGTGTGGTTCTTCCATGCAAAGTATTCATGATGCAGCAGGTGCCATTGCTACTAATGCAGGAGAATTGTTTCTTTGTGGCGGCGTAGAAAGTATGTCTCTTGTCAAACGAGGCGGCTGGAATCGCGACTTGCATCCAGGATTAGAGGATAATTTTCCTCAGGCTTACATCAATATGGGTTTGACAGCAGAGAATCTTGCGCAATCACACTCCATAGTTCGTCAAGAACAGGAGCTCTTCGCCCTCAATAGTCACGCCAAAGCAGCCTCGGCAAGGGATTCTGGGCATCTAGATTCTGAATTGGTTTCAATAACTAATGATGGGAATATCATCTCGGGGGATGGTTGCATTCGTGCTGGAACAACAATGGAGAGGATGGCTGGCCTTGCACCTGCATTCAAGGAGGATGGAACAGTTACTGCCGCTACTTCATCCCCATTGACAGATGGATCTGCTTTCACCGTTGTGTGTTCACAAGAACATGCAGAAGAGCATGGTTTGAATCTCATGTCTACAATAGTTTCCAGCGCAGTAATTGGCGTCGCTCCAGAATTCATGGGTATTGGCCCTGTAAAGGCTAGTATCAAGGCACTTCATCGCGCAGGTATTTCTCTAGACGATGTCGATGTAATAGAGTTGAATGAGGCGTTTTCAGCCCAGTCCTTGGCAGTAATGGCAGATTTGGGTTTGGATTCTGATGACGACAGGGTCAATATCGATGGGGGAGCGTTGGCCATTGGGCATCCATTAGGCGCCAGTGGTGCTAGAATTACTGGTAAGGCTGCATCATTGTTGCAACGTACCGGAGGAGAATATGCACTTGCAACAATGTGTATTGGTGGAGGCATGGGAATCGCCACTATTCTACGAAATGATTGAGGGCTCACCTTCGCAAACCTTCTTTGACAAGAGCAGTTCTGCCGCATTTATGGGAATGGGCATCAGGCGAGGAAGAAAGGCTGCTGGCGAGAATCTGAACGTCGATGAAGAGGGTGACTGTCCGCGATGTAGGGGGGAGGCTGAACCTTCGTCATTGGCAGGGTTCCTGATATGCGTGAAATGTTCCTATGAATGGAAAGATCCGAATCATGTTCAAGCAGCCAGAGGTCCCCCCCCGAATCATCGTAGAGATGCTGAATTGATTGATGAATTCAGACAAGAGATGGAAAGCGGTCAACTGAGAGGGGTTTTAGGGATCAATAAGAATCTCTCAAGAGAACAAGAAGCCAGTCTACAGCGCCTTGAAGATAAGTGGATGAGCGGTTTACAAGGGACATTCAATGTCGCTACTGAAGAACGCAAACCACTAATGATTTCCTTTGATGATGATGATAACATTGGCAATACGGTCATAGCATCGGTTACCTTGCTTAACAACGAGTTCGATGGCGGGGAGGAAGTTCGTTTGGAATATCCGGGAATGGGTACCGAATTCTATGGTTATGATGAAGATGATAGTAGAGGTTGGCGCCGAGGACGTACAATAGAAGATACTGCGCGCAACATGGCCAGTATAATCAATCGATTGTCAAACTTCGTTTATGCTTCTAATGATGGGCCCTCTATACTCTTTGAGATGAAAAATACACAATTGGACCCAGCATCACTAGTAATCTATGTTGACGACCCTGGAGGTCAAGATTTGGTCGCTGAAAAGGGAGGTGTATCAATGGACGCCCGAGATGTACGGATGGTTGAGGATTATCAAGCGGCCGTTCAAATCGTTCTGGAGGATGGCATAATATCACCAAGTGAAGACCAGATGCTCTGGGCGATGAGGGAACAATTAGGGATTTCAGATGCTGACCACGTGCGCATTGTCATGGGAATTTTCGGCGATAGAGCAGTCAAGGAATGCACAGGTTGTGGTGGCATGGCTGACCTTTATCCTGAGTACGCCGCATGGTATTGCTCTGCTTGTGAAACATGGGTTTGAGTAGTCTATACAGGCATTCTTCTGTGGGATGCTTCATAAGTCCTCTTCAAGTCCCGCGTATCGAGGCGAGCAAATGGCTGAAGATGTACTGTATATTGGAGTGGACTTGGGAACCTTCCGTTCCGTAATGGTATCGAGTGATAATCACGAGGAAGAGGAACTTACTGTCATCGGTACTCCGAAAGATCATATCGCCAGAAACTTCCTCAAGAGAGACGTTCTATTTGGGGAAGATGCACTGAAGAATCGATTGGCACTAGATTTGTTCCGACCTTTGGAACACGGTGTAATCAAGGACACCCAGAAGGATAGAGAATTCATCGCCCATTTCATTACCCATCTTATCGGTCTAGCAGACCCTGAAGAATACGATAGAGTAGTTGCAGTCATTGGAGCACCTGCCGAGGCATCTTATGTCGATAAGACATACATCTTTGACGCTGCAGCCGGAACTGTAAATGCTTGTATGATCATATCTGAGCCATTCGCTGTTGCTTATGCTTTGGACATGCTTGAACACACTTTGGTTATTGATATCGGTGCAGGAACTACTGACGTATGCAGAGTATATGGTACAATTCCAGAACCAGAGGACCAAGTTCACACCCAGTATGCGGGGGATTACGTGGATAACCAAATCATCGAACAAGTACAGATAAAGTACAACGGTGCTCAAGTGACCAAGGACATGGCTCGACGATGGAAAGAAGAGCACTCCTTCACAGGGGCATCACCACCTGATGATCCAATTATGGTAGATTTCTCCATCGAAGGTAAAGCGATGACCCTCGATATTACCGATTGTATTCAGAAAGCCTGTGAAAGTATTGTTGACCCGATTGTCGAGAGCGTCAAGGGACTAATTGCTTCATCAAATCCAGAATACCATGACTCCTTCCGTCGCAATATGATTCTGGCAGGAGGTGGCTCTGGAATTCGAGGACTTGGGGCATTGATTGAGGAGAGACTCTCCGATTTGGGAGAAATAAATGTACACGTAGTAGATGATCCCGTTCGACTAGGCGCCATGGGTGGTTTGAGGCTCTCTATGGAAGTTCCAGAAGATATGTGGAAGAACCTTACATTGGCTTCTCGCTGATTTGAATCATTCTTCTTCTTGGCTTAGGACTAGGGGTTGTCCACATGATGGACAATCATCATCTCTGGTTAATTGCATGGGCCTTATCGCTAGAATCGAAGAGCAATGTGGGCAACTAGCGTATATCTCACCTTCAGCCAACCCCGTGCCATGGATGGGAATCTCCATGCCCAAGTACCATGCTTTGAACAATACATTTCGCATTATATTCAAACGACGTATTGAAGATACTGCTGTGAACATCAATAATACTCCCAACAATAGAGACAACATATCTCCGCTGAAAATAAACATGAATGCTAGTATTCCAAAGAGTACGATAGCGGCTGCATTTAACGCGACTGCAAAAGGATAAGCCCATTCTCTACGGTTCTTGAAACCAGACCATATTACTCCTAGAATTATACATGGGAATAATGAGACCCACCCAAAACCACTAGAAATCGTGTTGAAAATAGTCCAAACGAATAGAGCGAACAGAAAGATCGTCCCTATCATGACAAAACTGATCTGACGGTGCAGAACCTCTAGCGGATGTTGTGTCGAATTTGGGACACTTCCAGCCATCACCAATTCATTCGGGTCATTCGCCATTGGACCCCCCAAACAAGAGCACCTCATCATTCAACCGGTGCTTGCTGGTGCGAAGGGGCTTTGTGCAAATGCTTCTACGAAGTTTCGTGGAGAGATTGCGAGATACCGGCGTAGACCTGCATGGTAGCAGCCTTTCAGGTAAACGGGTCCTCTTGGGAGTCACTGGAGGAATTGCTGCAGTCGAATCTGTCAAAGTATGTCGCGAATTACGCAGACATGGTGCTGAGGTCATTGTAGTAATGACTCACTCTGCACAGAATATCATCTCTCCTCTAGCCATGTCTTGGGCAAGTGATGCGCAAGTAATCAGCGACTGGGAGGGGGAAATGAAGCAACTTGATGATTTCGATGCAGTATTGGTTTGCCCTGCAACAAGACATCACATGGCAGGATTGTTACAAGGAATGATGGATACTCCACTATTGATGGCTGTTTCAGCAGCACGCGGTAGGCAATTGCCAATCATGCTTGTTCCTAGTATGCATGAAGATCTAGCTTCTGATCCTATTACTGAAGAAATTCAGATGGAATTGAAGCGCTTTGGAATGCACCTTCATTGGGGTCCATTAGTTGAAGGTAAGCGCAAACAGGATGATCACACTAGTATTGTAGCCGCTTTCGCGCACATGGTCAACTCCATGGGGAAAAACCGTCGCTCAGTAGTGATTACTCTGGGCGCAACTAGGAGCATGATTGATGATGTCAGATTCATCCAGAATATGAGTAGTGGTGCAACAGGATGGGTTGTTGCAGAGAATTTGTACAGGCATGGACATGATGTAACTGTGGTTGCAGGAGTTTACTCTGTCAAACCCGCATTCAACTTACCATTGGTCATCAGCGCTCCAGAACCAGATGAGATGCTAAAGGAATTGACTGCTCTTTCAAATGATAAAATCGATGCATGGATTCATTGTGCTGCAGTACTGGACTATGTGGTTAAGGATTCGATTGAGGGTAAGTTTGGTTCGATGCAAGGGGATTGGAAGATTTCATTGATTGAAGGTTCTAAACATATCGAAAAATTGCGAGAACTCTGTGAAGGAAGTATCAGAATCGGTTTCAAACTAGAATCAGGAGTGAAGATGAACGATTTGGTACATCGCGCCTCTTCTCAAATTGAAAGAGCAGGAATGACTGCTGTTATTGCAAATAGACTTGAGGATATTGATAGCGATTCCAAACCACGAGCCCATCTTGTGGACAAAAATGGAGAACATTGGGCTTTGAAAGATAACCAAGCTATTGCAGAAGCAATCAGATCACTTATCGAAAGGGAAGATCAGTAAGTCTTGGCGAGCCATACTCTACGACGGGTAGTTTTTCCGGTAACTGCACACTGCCTATCTTCGGCGAAATCCTCCACTGCATCGCCAAGGAAAGAAAGTCCAGTTGCCCTTTCTATCATCTCAGCCTCTGCATCATTACCGTCGAATGCAATTTCATAGACCATACCCTCATCGATTTCTGAAGCAAGAGATACATTACCGTCTTTGACGTCTAATTCGGGCAGTGACCTTACTCTCCCATCCACGTGTTCCCTAGCGCGACGCTTCAGTTCATCCTCAACTTCATTCAACTCAGAATTTACTAAATTTACAATATCATCACGATCGAGCGGGGATTTGCCACCGGTTCTGCGTGCTGCGAAGACCGTGCCATTCTGTATATCCCTAGGGCCTAATTCAAGCCTCAATGGAACTCCCTTGATTTCCCAATCGTAGTATTTCTGTCCAGGTCTGATGTCTCTATCATCCATGCGACAACGAAGTCCAGAATCTTTGAGTTCATCTATCAACATTCTTGCTTGTTCTAGAATCATATCACTTTGGTCCTTCTTCAAAACCGGAATGACTACCACTTGGATAGGTGCAATCTTTGGTGGCATTATCAAACCAGAATCATCGCCATGCATACCAACAACTGCTCCAAGTAAACGCTCAGACATACCGTATGTAGTTTGGTGACAGAATTGTGGATCCCCATTCTCATCCTCGTACTTGATATCAAAGGCCTTGGCCCATTGGTCCCTATAATGATGGCAACTTGCAACTTGTAGAGTTCTACCATTTGGCATTACGACATCGATTGCAATAGTATACCATGCTCCAGGGAAGGTATCCCATTCAGGACGCTTGGCAATTAGAACCGGTAAGCAAAGTACATCCATTAATCGGCGCACAATGTCCAAATCTTCGGTAATCTGTCTACTAGCACAATCCTCGTCGATATGAGCTGTATGTGCTTCGAAGAAATGAATCTCTCGCACGCGAATAAATGAGCGTGTGGTCTTAGTTTCATAGCGGAAAGTGTTGACGATTTGGTACGTCTTTAATGGAAGGTCTCCATGGCTCCTTATCCACAGAGGAAAAAGTGTATACATGGCTGTTTCAGAAGTAGGACGCAAGAACATTGGTATTTCCAACTCATTTTCTCCAGCATGCTTGACCCAGTATACTTCCTTCTTGAAGCCAGCCTCTTCTTCTTCGATTCGTAACTCATCAGGATCTACTCCTTGTTCTCGAGCAGCCTTTAATCTTGCAACCAAGGAATTTTCTCTCTCAAGCAAATTCTCGGGAATCAACATTGGAAAGTGTACTTCTTCGTGGTCAGTTCTTTCCATTTCCATATGAGTGAAGCCATCAATTAGACGCATCGTCTTCCAGCCATATGGTCTCCAAACATCCATTCCTTTGATTGGATACCTCTTGTCAACCAACTCCGCAGCCTCAACGATGAATGGATACCATTCATTGAAGTCTGACTTAGGAGGAAGACCGCGCTTGGCTCTAGCAGGTTGTGTCACTTCACCACCTCAAGACTTCTTGCGCAGACCAAGGAGAGTGAGTATAGCAGCCCCTCCAATCATTGCATAATCTGGAATACCAGGTGTTCCTGTAGCACCCCAGCCGGCATCATTAGAAATTTGATGGGGGGCTAGCCAAATCAACTTCTTGTTTGTAGTACACCAATCTGTAGTACAAGGATTGTATAAGTCTCCAATTCCAATCACAAGATTGTAAATTGCGAGAATGAGGACGAATAGACCGAGTAAGATGATCAATGGGCGTCTAGAATTATTCTGCCCCTGTTCAGGTATGGCAGCCGGAGGTGGCAATGTAGGTAGAGGTGCGCTGGCCTCAGGCACAACTTCAATCATCATATCTGAACCTGAACTCTGAGGGCTTGCAGGAGCAACTTCTTCGCCACCTTCTACGGAGATTCCTTTCTCTGCCAACAAGGCCTTGATATCCATCCCATAGATACGTTCAGCCAGACTGGCAAGCGTCGGATCCTTGGCAATTTCAGAGGGGTCCATATCCCCATCCAATAACTGCTGAAGCTTTGCTCTGGCATCGCTCAAGTATACTCCTCCCAGCACCGGTGGGCCTGCATCCCTTCTTCAAGGCTTTTGAGGTACCCCCCAAAGGGGGTGATGCGCAAGAATATAGAAAAATGCACAAAATGTGTCAAGCATTACCCGCAGCCTCAACTTCTGCCCAATCATCGAGAAATTGCTGCAGACCCTTGTCCGTGAGCGGATGTTTGACCAGTTGGCGAAAAATCTTGGTAGGCATTGTTGCGGTATGTGCCCCCATCTGCATAGATTGTAGTATGTGCATAGGATTACGAATTGAAGCAGCTAGAACCTTGGTGTCTAATTCAGGATACATATCCCAAATAGTCATTATTTCAGCAATAAGGTCCATGCCATCTGCACCGGTGTCATCAATTCTTCCGATAAATGGGGAGACGTACATCGCTCCTGCTTTGGCAGCCATAACGGCCTGTGAAGCGTTGAAAATCAGAGTTACATTAACCCCAATTCCCTCATCAGATAGAATCTTTGTCGCTGCTAATCCTTCTGGGGTACACGGAATCTTAATGATTACATTTTCAGGTAATTCTTCCTTCAATGCCAAGCCCTCTGACACCATTCCATCTGTATCAAGAGCCGTCACCTCTGCCGAAATCGGACCATCACAAATCTCTGCAATTTCACGTACGACCTGCTTGAAATCCCTCCCTGATTTCTTAATCAAACTTGGATTGGTTGTCACCCCATCCAGAATTCCCCATGCTGCTATTTCTCTAACCTCTTCTACTTCTGCTGTGTCTAAGAAAAACTCCATACTCTCACGCTCCATTTTTCCTCGCTATTGCTCGCATCGCTGCTTCGATAATATCTCCAGTATTGATTGAAAGAAGATCAAGCATCTCTTCGGCTTGCCCAGATTCTCCAAACCTATCTCTGACGCCAACCCTCTCCAATGGAACTGGGTTTGTCGAACAAATATGCTCGGCCAAGGCTCCTCCAAGACCACCGATTATTGAATGGTCTTCAGCTGATACTAGACAGCCGTTTGATGCAACTAATCGATTAACTAACTCAGTATCTAGAGGCTTGATGGTATGCATATCAACAACTGTAGCAGAAATACCGTCTGCCTCAAGTTTCGCTGCTGCCTCGAGAGACTTGGAAACCAAGACTCCGCACGCGATGATTGCTACATCATGTCCATCTTTGAGCACCACTCCTTTGCCAATTTGTAATTCATCCAGACGATCTGCATGAATTACTGGGGTCTTGTTCCTTGCCGTTCTCATGTAGGAAGGCCCGTTCAAATCCAAACATTGTCTTGTTAATGCTGCTGCACTAACATCGTCGCATGGATGCATGACGGTCATGTTTGGAAGTGTTCTGTAAATCGCCAAATCTTCAATCGACTGAGCACTACTGCCATCTGTCCCAGTATGTGTTCCTCCATGGCTCCCGCAAATGTGCACGGGAAGGTTTGGACGCGCAATACCGTTGCGTACCTGCTCAAATGCCCTTTCTGTGAAAATCGCGAAGGTACTAGCAAAGGGTTTGTAACCGCTAGAAGCCATACCCGCAGCAACCAGCATCATATTTTGCTCACCAATTCCGCAAGATACGGTTCTCTCTGGATACTTGCCACGGAAATGGAGAGACTTGGTTGATTTACCTAGATCAGCCTCGAGCACGACTACCTTGTCATCATCGGCTATGTCCAATAGGCCTTGACCATAACCATCTCTAGATGCAGCCATCATGATTCCACCTCCAAACCAAGTTCCTGTAAGCCAAGTGCCAATTGTTCATCATTTGGAGCCGCACCGTGGAAAGATGGATTATTCTCCATGTATGAGATTCCTTTACCCTTCACAGTATGAGCAATGATGACTGCGGGCGAGTCCATCGACGAGGCCCATTCCAATGCTTCGAGTATCTCTTGCATGTCATGTCCATCTATTTCTTTGACTTGCCAGCCAAATCCGTGCCACTTAGCAGCGACATCAAACATACGCATTTGAGCCTCGACAAAATCATCATTCTGAATTCTGTTATGATCAACAACTACCTTGAGATTGCCTAATTCATGGTGCCTGGCCGCCATCGCTGCTTCCCAAACACTGCCTTCTTGTAATTCACCATCACCTAACATGACCCAAATGTCTCTTTCACTACCTTCGAGACGCGCCGCTAATGCACAACCCATACCGAATGAAAGGCCCATTCCCAATGAACCGGCGCTGAAGTCAACACCCGGAGTCCACTTCATGTCGACATGGCCCTGACAAACTCCTCCAAGAACGCGATAAGATTCCATATCTTCATGAGAAATGAATCCCGATTCAGCCAATATTGCATACATACCAGGACTAGCATGTCCCTTTGATAGAATAAACCGGTCCCTATCTGGCCAGTTTGGTTCTTCGGGGCGTACGCGTAAATGCCCTGAATAAAGGGCTGCAAGGATGTCAATTTCAGACAATGAACCTCCAGGGTGGCCAGCAGCGGCTCGATGTGTCATCCTCAGAATGTGTCCGCGACAACGATTTGCAAGGGCCTCCAATTCAGCACATCTGCTCTGTTCTGCCGCCATCATCTACTCGCCTCAAGGGATGGTTCACCATAGGGCCTTTCAACATTGACCTCGAAGCGAATCTCTGAGATTGCCTACCTTTGAGGTAACAAGGCCTTGATGAATTTACGAACTCCATCTGTGATGACATCTATTGTATCAGTCAGAAGGTTGCCTCCATCATCATGTTTGGGCAATGATCTTGAGACCAGATAAATGAAAATCCCAATGAACCAAGCATAGAACAACAGGGTCCAGAATTCTGGTAAAGGATCTAATCCAATCAACTTGTAAGGTTCATCCCACATGACGATAATCATTGCTATGAATACGCCCATTAATGATTCACCTGCAATGAATCCTGCTCCTAGCAGTACGCCTCTTGATGCCACCTCTTCTCCTGCGGCATTAGCCTCAGGTGAAGGTTCATCCAGCAACTCACCGTCAATCCTGCGATGTGCAGAACGAATTACTACATGACTGACAAGACCGCCCACAACAATTGGCACAGATAGCCCTAAGGGAAGATAAATTCCAATTGCCACCGACATGACAGGCATTTTTCTCCAAATGATGATTATAGCAATCAATGCCCCAAGTGTAATCATTGGAAGATTCAATTGACCTCCGAACATTCCTTCGATGATGGAACCAATCAATTCAGCTTGAGGTGCAGTTAGGGCCCCCTCGCATGCTTGTTGTAAGGTTTCAGTATTTGGATCCCAACCACTAGGAGGATTGTCATAACAATGTGTCTTGGTAATTCGGAATGCTTCATTCAACAACCAAAGTACTGGCCCGATAACTACGGCTCCTACGATTACTCCAATGATTTCAGCGGTCTGTTGACGGTACGGAGTGGCCCCTACAAGATGTCCCGTCTTGAGGTCCTGCATGACATCACCTGCTATCGCTGCATTAACTGCAACTACAGCTGCGATAATCAATGTCGCAAACATCAGATCTTCCTGTTCCATTCCAAGGATCAAATCTCCAACAATCCAAACCAGCATGGATGTGAATAGTAGAGTAGCAATTGTCATTCCCGATACCGGTGAATTAGAAGAGCCCACTACTCCGGCGATATACCCTGCTACGGCAGAAAAGAAAAACGCTGCAATAGCCAAAAACCCTGCTCCAACCAAAGCGAGTACAAGACTATCAGTTCTCCACCAATAATAGAAGAATGTGAGCAATGCGATTATTGCACATACAATCATTACCTTACGCATATCAATATCAATCTCTGTTCTTAGTAACTCGTCATCTCCTTCAGATTCTCTGAAATTCAGAGCCTTCTTGAATCCAGTCATAATCGTTTTGCGCATCGACCAAAGTGTGTAAATTCCGCCGACAACCATTGCACCCACACCCACAAACCTGATTTGGTCACTCCAGATTGCCATGAAGGCAGCAGTGGGATCCATTCCTGCTGGCCAACCATTGATCATTCCATACATGGGAACTAGAATGCCAAAACCAATAACTCCGCCCAAGAATATGAATGAAGCAATTCTCAATCCTACGATATACCCAACCGAGAACAAGGCGATGGAAATTTCGGTTCCTGCGTAAACGCGCATGCTTCCAAAATCAAATGCCTTGTGAACCATATGCTTTGTGAGGTGCATTCCTTTGACGCACCAGCCAAATAAAGCTCCAATTATCAGCGCGTAAATGATTGCGATAAGCCCGCTTCCTCCTTCTTCTCCGGAAACCAATACTTCTCTACAAGCAACACCTTCTGGATACGGAAGTGCTTCCTCAACGATGAATACTCGCCTAAGTGCAATAGTAAACATCGTTCCCAATACACCTCCCAAGAATGCAATAATGAAAGTATCAACCCAATTGATATCCGACCATATCCCCATTACTAGTAGTGCAGGAACTGTGAAAATCACTCCAGCAGCAAGACTTTCCCCTGCGGAAGCCATGGTTTGTACAGAATTATTCTCCAAAATTGAGACATCCTTGAATTTCAATCCACGCAGAATAAGCATCGACATGACAGCAGCGGGTATCGATGCACTAACAGTCATCCCCACTAGCATTCCAAGATAGGCGTTAGCAGCCGTCATGACCGTGCCCAATAGGATTCCAATGATTATGACCCTCGTGGTTAACTCGGGTAGTTCCTTTTCTGCGGGCACATACGGAGTGTCCCCAGACATGTGTTCTGCGAAGTGGCATTGCTTCTCAATCATTCGCAAGTTGACACTACGGCTGAATTGACAAAGTGTTTGCATTCTCTTCAGGCATGCTTATGACTTTCCAGCAGCCGGTAGAGGGCATGGTGGTGTTCCAATGACCGCAGATAGAGATTGGTTTGCCATGAAGCAAGACGAAGTCTATGCTCAATTATCCACTGCCCCTGAAGGTTTGAGCGACGAAGAGGCGGGAAAAAGACTCGAAGAATATGGTCCGAATAAACTCGATGAGCCTGAAAGAGATGCTTGGTGGCTACGTCTACTGTCTCAATTCAACGATCCGCTGATATTCCTACTGATGGGAGCCGCATTCATATCCTTGGTAATCCATAATTTTGAGCAACCCGGAGATGCGATTTTTATCTGCTTGGTATTGACCATCAATGCGGTTTTCGGATATTGGCAGGAAAACCAGGCAGAGCAGGCAATGGATGCCCTAAAACAAATGGCAGTAAGTAACTGTATAGTTGAAAGAGAAGGTCGTGAACTCGAGATACCCACATACGAACTAGTTCCCGGTGATATTGTCAAAATGGAAGAAGGACACAACATTCCCGCCGATGTTAGATTGACCGAAGTCTACCAATTCAAAATCAATGAGTCGGCATTGACTGGAGAGTCCGATACTGTAACTAAGAATACGACATCAATTCAAGGTAAGCGTATTTTGGCTGAACAATCAAATATGGCCTTCATGGGAACTGTTGCATCTAGTGGTAGAGCCGTTGGAATAGTAGTTACTACAGGGATGAAGACAGAATTAGGTCACATCGCAAGTGGAATTGCCGATGCTGAAACACCAAAGACGCCCCTTGAAATTAAACTCGAATCCCTCGGTCGTTTTTTGGGATTCATCGCATTATTTGTAGCAGTACTTCTGGTTTCATTGGAGTTAGTAGTAGCATATCTTCAACCCGATGGCCGAAGTCTACTTGATGTTGCAATCGATCAATTCATTGTAGCCATAGCAATCTTTGTTGCTATCGTTCCTGAAGGTTTGCCAATCATTCTAGTCATTACATTGGCGCTAGGTATGCGAAACATGGCTCGACACAAGGCTATCGTTCGAAGAATGAAAGCTGTCGAAACCTTAGGCTCTACCACTATCATCTGTACTGATAAAACAGGAACTTTGACCAAGAACCAGATGACTGTCAGAAAATTCTGGACACCAGATGAAGAATACGATGTTTCTGGTGAAGGATTTGACCCGACAGCAGGAGGGGTAGTTTCTAAGGGTGAGGAATTATCATCTGAAGGATTAGAAGAAATGATGGAAAATCCTGCTTTCAGAATGGGCAGTTTGTGTGCCGCTCTGTGCCACAACAGTACAGTACACAAATTCGATGGAGCATGGGAGGCCATCGGAGACCCCACAGACTCCGCCTGTGCTGTGTTTGGTTGGAAAGTACATGGAGATATAGAAAATCTAGGTGAAATGTTTCCACGTTCATATGAATTCTTCTTTGATGCAGAAAGAAAGAGAATGAGCACCATAACGGAGATTGATGGTGAAACTTGGGTATTGTCCAAAGGTGCTGCAGGAGGCTACAGAGACCTAGTCAAAAAGATCGTGATAAATGGTCAAGAGCAGCCAATCAAACAAGGGGACATCGATTCGGTTCTAAATGCCAATCGAGAAATGGCAGCTCAGGCCATGAGAGTCCTTGCGTTATGCGGACGCAGAGTCGAGAAAGGAGAAGATACTACAGACATGGTAAGCATGGAAAATGATCTGACACTCTTTGGCTTGGTTGCGATTATGGACCCTCCTCGTGCTGAGGTCAAGGATGCTATCAAAATCTGCAAAGCCGCAGGTATTGGCGTGAAGATGATTACCGGTGATCAAGAGATTACAGCACTAGCAATTGGCAAAAATCTCGACATTGTAAGCAAACATTCTGAATCCTTGAGTGGCTATGCACTTTCGGAGATGAGTGATGATGAGTTAGTCGACAAGGCGAGTCAAACTGATGTATATCATCGAGTAACTCCAGACCAAAAGATGCGTATTGTCAGCGCTTTACAGGTGCGCGGGGAAGTTGTTGCCATGACTGGAGATGGAGTTAATGATGCTCCGGCTTTATCGAAAGCGAACATTGGAATTGCGATGGGCATGGCAGGTACTGATGTAGCAAAAGACGCTGCTGACATGGTTCTACAGGACGATAACTTTGCCAACATTGTCCATGCTGTTGAAGAGGGAAGGAAGATTTACCAGAACATACGTAACTTCGTAAGATATCAGATTTCCACCAATGTGGCGGCAGTTGCTATCATTATCATTTCCACATTTGTATTTGGATGGAGTCTGCCATTTACTGCAACTCAGATACTTGTCATCAATATCCTGATGGATGGGCCACCTGCTGTTGCTCTAGGCGTAGAAAAGAAACATGGAAGCGTTATGAGTGTTCCACCAAAGCCTGTCAATGAAGGATTGCCAAATCTCGTCGACATGGCTTTGATATTTTGGACTGCTTCGATAATGGTAGTTGGGACATTAACCGTGTTCTACATTGCTGATGGAGCAGTAAAGAGTCAAGATCATTGTACTATGGGCACTTTCGATAAAGGAAATATCTACTTCGATGGGAAATTAGCTGCTTCTGAAGAAGGGGTGTGCGATGAAGATGCTTGGGAAAGTTGGGCTGAAGAAAGATTCGAAGTTGCGAGAACTGCGGCATTTGCCGTATTCACTCTCTTCCAATTCTTTAACATCCTCAATTGCAGGAGTGTTACTGATAGCGTATTCAAACTAGGAATATTCAGCAACCGAGCGATCAATTATTCATTGATTGGTTGTTCTGCAATGTTGTTATTTGTAGTTCAATATTCAACCTTCACCATACCATTCTCTGGTTTGATGATAGGAGAGTTATTGTCTACCAAATTCCTCAACTGGACTACTTGGCTTGTGTTATTGTTGATTTCCTCCTCTGTCTTATGGATTGAAGAGTTCCGCAAGATAATGCTCAGAGAAGGAGTACTCAAGACCAAACTTAGTAACATCCCTCCCTTCAAGCGATGAAGGGCAATACAAGCATTCATTCTTGATGCCCATTACGAGAGGTTGGGGATTGTATGCGCCAACCCGGTTTCAACACGGACTGGATGCAATCACAAAGCGATGGTTTGCTAGCTCTAAATGGACTGGATGTGGCGCTTGAAGAAATTCGAGATCGTTTGATTACTGAGGGTAGGATAACAGGCCAAGATGGACTCGCTTTATTACTTCATGAAGATCTTGGAAGCATATTGTCTATGGCAGATATTTGCAAGAGGGCAAGATTTGGAAAGGATATACATTTCAATCTGAATATTCACGTTAATCAAACAAATATCTGTGTTCTTGCATGTAAGTTCTGTGCTTTCAGGCGCGGAAGAAGAGCGGCAGATGCATATGCCATGGACATAGAGAAATACATTTCAGAGATTGAACCATATTCTGACATAATTGATGAAGTTCATTCGGTAGGTGGATTACATCCTGATTGGGATGTGGGGCATTATTGTGAATTGTTCAGGAGAACAAAACAGAGGTTTCCGGAACTCCATATCAAGGCCTTGACTGCTGTTGAAATCAAACATATTGCTTCGTTGTCGAATATCAGTATCAGCGACACCTTGGAAATGTTGTCAGAAGCAGGATTGGACAGCCTCCCTGGTGGTGGTGCAGAAATCCTAGTGGATTCAGTAAGAGAGAAAATTTGCAAGGGCAAAGAGAGCAGCCAAGAATACTTGGATATTCACAGAAGTGCACACAATCTTGGTATCCCTACAAATTGCACCATGTTGTTCGGAACTGTAGAGACGCCCGAAGAGCGTATTGAACACCTGCTCAAACTTAGGGAACTACAAGATGAAACAAATGGTTTCCAATGCTTCGTACCCTATCCATTCCTTCCAGACTCGACCAGACTACCTGAGGCCCAATTAGCCAGCGCAAACGAAATTTTACGCATGATTGCAATCAGCCGATTAATGTTGGATAATATTCCACACATCAAGGCATATAGAATGAATATTGGTGATGCCATTACTGAGATGGCTATTTCTTGTGGGGCTGATGACGTTGATGGAACAGTACTTCAGGAATCAATAATGCACCTTGCTGGATCAACAGCCCCGCTAGATCATGGAATTGATGACATGTGTAGACTCATTGAAAGATCAGGATGCGATGCAGTACGTAGAAATACAGTTTACAATAAATTCGAACGTGTAATTGCTGACCGAGTTTCACGAAGGAGATCACTACCAATGGTCAATTGAGGTGACATGATGGAAAATACGTCAACATGGCAGCGAACATTAGGAAGAGTCGCTTTCCTCAATTGTGACCCGCTATACCATCAAATCTCAGACAAGTGGAAGATTCTCGCCGCCCCACCTGCATGGTTGACTGGTCATCTTCTCAGAAAGGACTGCTTGATTGCTCCCGTTCCTGCTGCGGACTGGGCACTAAACAGAAATGAGTTATCATTAGTTCCAGGAATGGGCATCATATCTGACGGAAGTGTTGGTAGTGTACTATTGTTTGGGGAAAGAGAAATTGAAGACATGAGAGATGTTGCATTACCTACCGATTCCGCAACATCTAGACGATTATTGATGTATCTTCTGAAGAAGCGCGGCCATGACCCACGACCTGTGGAAATGGGCCCCGATCTAGAAACTATGTTGGAGAGATGCGATGGAGCCTTGTTGATTGGAGATAGAGCATTACATGAAGCTCAAAGAAGACCTGATTTAGTTCGCATGGATCTTGGTATGGAATGGAAAGATGTTACTGGTTTACCGATGGTGTTCGCTGTTTTTGCTACCCATAGAGATGCTCCTCTCGATATTGTTAGTGATGCCTACAAAGAATTACAGAATTCCCTCAACTCATTCCGAAACCCCGAAGTCAAGGAAGAAATTGTTTCGGCATGTTCATCCAGAAGTGGATTCAAAGAGGATCGAATAAGAAGATATTTTGAAGAAGTTCTCTATGATTTCGACAGTGAAGTAGAAGCAGGACTTGAAATGTTTATTTCTGAAGTTCTAGAGATTGAGGATTTCCAGTTGAGCGAGGAAATGAATCAATCCTTATCTCCCGTTAACATTCCCAATGCCTTGTCCATTGCTGATTCTTCATCATCTGACGAGTCTTTGCCGCCATCATCTTGAGGTTTCTTTGACACTCCTGTTTTGCGCTTCTTGGTGGCAACAACTTTCTTTGCAACTATGGAATCATCAACTGCTGCTTTACTGGAGGTTTTTTCCTTCTTGTTATTGCGCCTCTTAACCTTCCTTCTACCCTTCTTTTTCTCCGGCTTGGGGACTTCCTCTTCAAGTTCAGGAACATTTTCCACTTTACGCACCTTTCGGACTTTGGTTTGGGGCGGTTCGTAAACGTCATACTCCGTATCCCAATCACCATCATGGTATACCCCGTCTTGGCCATAATCATAATCCAGTTCTACAGATTCAGAAAGAGTTCGGCGCTTAGAACCAATTGGTTGTTTACTACTAACGCGCTTTCTCCTAGCCTTGACGGGAGGGGAGTCATCGATTGGATACTCTTCATGCGCCACTCTTCTTGTGGATTTTCGAGGAGGGCCCCGTTTTGGCCGAGGTGGCAGAGACTCTGATTCACTACTCCATGTTGAATCGTCATCATAATCTTCCTCTTCATATTCAGATTCGTCTAGATATGAGTCATCATATGATTCATCATCATAATCATCCTCTTCTTCCTCCTCGTCATCTTCATCTCTCTCTCCACGGATTAATGCATTAGCAATGTCCTTGTTTTGCTTGATAATCAGTCCTAAGCCAACAAGGATTCCAAGGAAACTGATTATTGGAATCCAATAATTGTCTGAAATGAACGACGCCACTAAGCCGGTCAACCCGGGCCCTTCTTCCTCCAATTCTTCCATTAACAAAATTCTAGTTGTTTCGTTCCGATTCCAAAGGTCAATTCTATTATTTTCTGCATTCAAATCGACAAAATCGATTGAAGCCGGGAACTGAGGGGCAATAATTGCCGAAGAGCCAGTAGGAGCAAAGATGATTCCCTTTACTGTAATATTATAGGGCGCAATTGGAGCACTCGACAAATCAAATGTCGTGACCCAAGTAAATGTTGCTCTCAGACTCAAATCGCCAAAATCGTTGGAAGAAATTCCAGATACGGGTTCACAGGATAGAGTTCCATTACTCAATTGTGAACCCTCAACCTCAATCATTGAATGCCATTGATCGATAACGTCCCTATGTCGAATATTATCGCACATGGCGGTTGACATCCAGGTTAATTCATCGACACTGATTTTGTTATCATCAGAAAGTAGACTTGTAGTCAAATTTCTCAATGCATTAGAATCGTATCTATCAAAAGATATGCTGTCACTTATGATTAACTCCTCATTCGATACTTCAAACTCAATATTACGCATATAATTGGGGTCTGGGTCCTTAGTGCAATCTGAACTAGAACAGCTGTAATCATAAATATCCAAAATCCCATCGCCGTCATCATCAACGTCAATGTGGTCAGGCACTCCATCTTGATCAAAATCATCGCCCGGCTCTCCAAAGCCTTGCTGCAAGTATGTCGACTGATATACCCCTGAATGTATAGTACCAGTACTGGTAACCAATGTATCTTCATCATTCGATAAATCAAATCCATTCACATTGTGACCTATGTAAGTGAACTCATCGACTACCCAATCATTTACTCTAACGCGCTGCAAAGAGGGTAGAATATTGGTTTCCAAAACGTATAGATGATCCCCCTCATGACTCCATTGGAGTTGCTTGGCTTGTATGAAATCCAGTTCTGAGTTTTCAACCAAAGACCCGTTCAACCAATATGACCTAACTTTTCCGTCATTTGTCAATATGGCAACTTGAGAAGATGATGGGTTGAATAAACAATCAACGATTTCAGAATCCTCGAAATCAAGTGATGAGGAAAGTGAGTAATCAGAAAGATCCCAGAAAGCGATTTTACCATCCAATCCTCCAGATACTGCAATCAATCCACCATATCCATAATCTGTACATGTAATATCATCCAAATGGTGCCCCGTCATGTGACCCAATATGGAGAATTCTGGGAATGACAATTCAAAGATATCACCATCTTGCCCCTGCAGAAGCATCTTGTCTCCAGCATCTGAGAATGATATATCACGTGGGTTTTTACCATTAGCAAATGATTTTTCGTACACGCTCCAGTCTTCAGTGAGTAGAACCCTAAGTGCATCCCCGGAAAGGGAATCGGACCTAAGACCCAAAGCAAGATATTCTCCATTTGGAGAAAATTCTAGAGCAGTTACATGGTCTGCTACTGATATTGTTTCAATTACAGAACGATCAGACATGCGTGAAATAACAACATATCCTTCAGTCCCTGTTGCAAGAAGAGAACCGTCCGGGGATAGGGCAACACTAAGCGTTTCATCGAAACTTTCCTGACCCGCTGTATGCACACCAACAAAGCCCATGCCACTAGGTGTTGCTGCTTGTACAAGTGCCATTATTGAAAGTGAAGTTAGCAACAAAGCGACCAGTGGCCCCCCACGTATCCGCATGACTATCCTCGCTACTGCATCACCCCATCTGAAATAGAATCTTTGTCGGCACTCGGCAAAAATCAACGATTATCATAATTGCCAATATTTGTCAAATCGGTTCTTATCAGCATCTAACTATCTTGAAATGAGGGCCCCATTTCGGCGCAGCATGGATGAAGAAAATAACTTGAATTCTGAATCTCTCAAAGTCGTAAGAATAGGTCATTCACCCGATCCTGATGATGCTTTCATGTTCCATGCTTTGACTTCCGGATTGATATCGACTCCGGGATATCACTTCGTTCATGAATTGCAGGATATAGAAACTTTGAATCAACGCGCAATGAACAGAGAATTGGAAGTTAGTGCAATCAGTATTCACTCGTTCCCCGAGGTCGCCGAGGATTATGCTTTGATGAATTGTGGCGCCAGTATGGGAGAGGGATATGGACCGATGGTGGTAGCCAAAAGCGGCAGGGATACAGAAGATATCAAGAATGGATTGATTGCAGTTCCAGGCTTGAAGACTAGCGCCTATCTAGGTTTGCGAATGGCTTGGGGTGATGTTGCGATCAAAGTTATCGCATTCGACGAGATTATCGAAGCTGTTAATTCCGGAGAAGTTGATGCCGGTCTTATCATCCATGAAGGGCAATTGACCTATGTTGAGCACGAACTTGATGTTCATCTTGATCTTGGAGTATGGTGGTCAGAACATAATGAAGGATTACCATTACCGTTGGGCGGTAACATTGTCCGCAAGGATCTCGGTCGTGAAACGATTGAGAATATTACCAATTGGACTAGAATGAGCATTATTCATGCACTAGAAAATCCAGAGCAGGCACTAGAATTTGCTAAGGCATGGGGAAGGGGTATCGATGATCAAACGAATGAAAAATTCGTTAAGATGTATGTCAATGAACGCACTATTGACTATGGAGATGAGGGAAGAGAAGCAATTCGTAGATTCCTCAAGAAAGGGCAGGAGATAGGTATGATCAATGCGAAATTTGAGCCTGATTCAATCGAATTCATCGGGAGGACATCTTAGTATGAATGATGGAAATATCCCCGAGGTCAGTGAATTTGGCTCAGTAGACCCTGCTCCTCCGTCCAACGAAAAGGATGTAGAAACTCTGAAGCAAGTATTGAATGATGAAACTGAGAGGATGTTTGTGCGGATGAGGGCCGTTTTTGCTCTGCGGAATATTGGTGGAAAAGAGGCTGTTGAATCCTTGTGTAGCGGATTTTCTAGCGCTTCAGCACTATTGAGACATGAATTAGCATACGTTTTGGGGCAGATGCAGGACTCGAGGGCGTTACCAGCCCTGAATCGTAGACTAGAAGATCTTGATGAACACGTTATGGTTAGACATGAGGCCGCAGAAGCGATGGGCGCAATAGGTAATCGAAATAGCCGAGAAATCCTCAACCGTTTTCTCAATGATCCGTCAGTTGAAGTTGCTGAATCCTGTGAGGTTGCACTAGATTTGCTAAATCATCATCAAACTATCAATGAATAACTGACCGATGCTCACATTGAAAGACCTGCGCCCCAACGGGTGGTTGAGACGCATGCCCCACGACCATGTTCCATTGGCTGCAGCCCCTAATGGAGAGCTTGGACCTCTGTGCCACGGATGTGGCAAGAGATTGACCTTTGGCCAATCAATTCCTATCGATGAGCACTATGCATGTTGGAAATGCTATCAAGAGATAACTGGGGCATCTTCTGCAACTGCTGGCAAAGATACAGAGCGCCCATTCTACCGCTAAATGACCGCGTCATTCATCATCCCTCGGCTACAGGACCAAGGCGGAGGCACCTAGATGGTCAAGGGATGGTCGCTTTTTGCTCACAGATTTGAGCAATATTACCGATCTTTCGATGGCTGGATTCCTCCCCGCTTACGCACTAGAGAGTGGATGTTGATTCCGTTTGGAGGGGGCAGGCCCCTCAGACATCTGGGATTTGATGGCCTATCGAGTATCAAGCGGAATCTAATCGAAAGAACTCCACATTCTGTGTTCTACAGTACTGCATACTGGAGAGATCCTCGCGAATACAAAATGAAGGACAAAGGGTGGTTAGGAGCGGATTTAATCTTCGATCTTGATGGAGATCACTTACCCGGAGTAGTAGACACCGATTTCACTGGCATGTTGACATCGATTCGTGAGCAGGCCTGGAAATTGTGGAATGACTTCCTCGAGCCTGAATTTGGTTTTGACGAAAAATATCTGCACTTAACTTTCTCTGGACATAGAGGGTTTCACCTTCACTATAGGGACCCTGGATTAGCCCATCTCGATGGCGAGGCACGTAGGGAATTGGTGTCGCATATTAGAGGCGATGGAGTAGATGTAATCTCATTATTGCCAAGATCGATGGAAAGAGATGCGTCAGGATGGGCTGGACGGCTGAAGGATGGACTTAGGGACACCCTAAGCAAACTCGATACTATCAGAGAAGTAAACGATGTACAATCCAAAGCATTGATTGCAAATTACGTTGATTCACTCAAGAGATCTGCTAAAATCAGAGGATTGAAAAGAACGCGCGGTGAAAAGGTTGTGAAGGACCTAGCGGAACTTGTTAAGCACCCAGTTAGAAGGGAAAGTCTCGAAGAAGGAAACCTCAATGCACTCGGTGGACGGAAAGGGGATTCTAATTTCCATCGAGACGCATTTGTCGATATATTACGTAGTGATGCTGCCGTAGTACTGGGCAATGCTGGTGAGACTGATGAAGTAGTTACTGTCGATTGCCATCGAGTCATTAGATACCCGACCTCTTTACATGGCAAATGTGGATTGCGCGTCACTTCTTTCCCACTAAGCAGATTGGACCCGGATGGAAGCGATCCTTTCGACCCACTACAGGAAGCGATTGCATTACCTATGGACAACATGATGGAAGTAGAGATTCTTGCCGAGGACATCAATACTCGTATGGCATCGATCAATATCGAGGGTTCTGCTGGCGACCGACTAGCATTGCCCGAAGCAGCTGCAGCATTTGTCGTTCTAAAGGGATGGGGACAACTCATTTCATGATCAGTTTTTACTCAAATAGAGTAATTCTGCCAAGTTCAAACGCGGTCAATGTTAAAGAAGAAGCGCGAAGTCCACAGGCCACCCGTAGGGTGGCATCATGGGACGTAAGAAGAAGAAGAAGGGGGCTGCACCTCCAAATCCGGCAGACCTGCCGCCTTTGCCTTTGCCTCCTTCACTCCCCGCTGCAATCCCCCCGCCTCCAACTGAAGGACTACCGCCACCACCTATCGAAGGGGCCCCTCCTCCACCGGTTGAGGACGCAAAACCAAGAGGTGCATTAGAGGGAGCTGCTGCTCCTAAGATCTCTAGTTTGGCTCCGCCAGACATGACTAAAGAAAAGAAGAAAGATGGTTATGATTCATTGTGGAAGAGAGGAAGTAGCAAACCTCTGAAGCAAGTTTACGGACATATCGACAGACTTGGTGAAGGAGAAGTCGGTAGTCTACTGGACAGGTATGCTGACCGTTTCGGCCACCAACTAGACCGCGAAATAATCGTCAAGAGAAAAGCGGAACACGATTCCAAGGTTGCAGAGATTAGGGATGCACCTACCATTACACTTCTAGACGAGGATGAAGAGGAAGAGATGGATGCAATACCTGCAGACGAAGAGCCCTCAGAAGTTGAAGAAGAAGTTGAAGAAACATATTCGGAAGACGAAGAGTTCGAGACTGAAGCAAGTGATCTTGATGATGAAACTCTTGAGATGTTGAATTCTAAGAAATCTGCACTTGAGGCTGAGATTAAGAAGTTGAAGCCAAAATATCAACTCGCAAAACAGAAGAACCAGGCATCGAAATTGAAGAAGTTGAAGCCAAAACTAGAGGCTTTGTTATCCGAACGCAAATCTATTGCTGCAGTCATTGATGGAGAGGCCCCCCTATCATCTTTGGAAGAGGAAGAAAGTGATGATTACGAGGAGGAAGAGTCAGGAGATCTATTCATTGAATTCGTTTCCATAATTGATAACCTACTGGGCAAGTTACCAGATACTGATGCCTTCATCCGTAGTGATGATTTCACACTTTATGCAGCTGTGGCAGGAAATCCATCAGATGCAGATGATAATCAGCGAACCGAGTTCTTCCAGATGGTTGATTCATTACTTCTCGAATTACCTGAAAATGAAATTCAAGCATTCATGCAATCAGAAGAATTCGCGATTTATAGTGAGATAGGCGCAACATACGGAGTTTGAGGCACATGGGACTACTTGACAAGGCAGGAGAGATTGACAAAAAGCCGGCAGCAAAGGCAAAGCCGGCAGCAAAGGCAAAGCCGGTAGCAAAGGCCAAGCCGGCAGCAAAAGCAAAACCTGCAGCTAAACCCAAACCAGTTCGAGAGAAGAGAGAAAGAGTTAGGAGAGAAAGACCTGACAAAGGCTTCCCTTCAGACTTTGTACCAGCAGGAAAGACCAACAGAGCGGCAGCATGGGTTGTCAATTTCATTTGGAATTGGGGAGTAATTATTGCAGTATTATCTATCATAATTTCCGGTGCAATGGCGGATATGACCTGGCTTCTTGCCGGAGGTTTATTGCTGCCCATTGTGAACGTTTTCTTCATTCCTGCAAAATTTGGCAGGAACATTGGCCAATTCGTTTCTCGTACTAAGTTTGTTTCGTATAAGGGTGAAACACCGATTTTTCTACATGGAATAATGACCAATATCAACGCCCCAATGTTCTTCATGGGTCTAGGATTCCTTCTAAATACTGGTATTGGAAACAATAGTAGCGACGGTCTTAATGCTACAATGCTCGTTCTCTGCATATTGTGTTTTGCATTCCCTCTTTCAGAGTTCATCTTCAAAAAGGTAGTAGGGAAGGATTACGGACAAGGAATGTGGGACAAAATCTTCGCATCCTATCTAGTTCATCACGTACCAACAGGAAAGGAGACAGGTTGGTTGGCAAGGCTTGAGAGCCTTGGTGAATTCGGAGCAAAGCGCATCGCTAAGATCGATGAAAAGCGTGCTGCTGCTGCTGCTGATTCTGATGCAGCGGATGATGATTCATGACTGGACTAAATCGTAAGGCTACACATGGGTCTCCCTTGGAGAAGTATTTACTTGCTGCAGCAGTATTTTTCATTTCAGTTTCGTCGTTATTGTTTTTACAAACACATTTTTCCATTGCATATTCAACAATATCTTCAGTTGTTCTCTTCATCATAGGCATATATCTGCTAATGCAGTCAGTTCGAATTTGGTACCTTAGAATTCTCTTTCAAACACCAAAACGGAGTATATCTTGTATTGAAGACGAAGAGTGGCAAAGTTTGGTTGTAAAAGGTGATGATGGAATTTCAATCCATGCTCATGCCAAATGGTTAGATGAAACGGCGCCGCTGATATTTTATCTCCATGGATGGAGTTCTAATTCCTCTCGTTCATTGAATAGGTGCAGAGATATCACTGGTTACCATGTTCTTGCCATGGATTTACGCGGCCATGGCCATGCACCAGATGATCCTGAATTCACAGCACAAAAATGTGCTGAAGATGCAGCCAAACTACTCGATTCCATACCAAGAGACAAGATTTCTTCTATCTCTATTCATGGACATAGTCTCGGAAGTTACATTGCAATTCGTTTACAATCGAGATTTGAAGGGTGGTGGCGTCAGAACCTCAGGTGCCTCGTTCTAGAGTCTCCAATGACTGATTATAATCTCATTCTCAAAGAATATACTCCTGGCATACTAGTTCTATTGAGGCCATTGATATTTCGCTGGATGATTAAAGCATGGAAAAAGATTCATCCGGAAATCACATTGACTGGTAGAGAAGACATCAAAATTCCCGAATGGGGGAGGCCCGAATTTCCAACACTCTTGATTCAAGCAGCTGATGATGAACGATTAGGGATGAGCCATTATCAATTACTGAGTGAGAACATCGAGCACGTTAAACATGAAACTCATGTTATCGAAGGCCTGCGCCATAGCGGAGACAGTATTCACGAGGGTAGAACGAAACTGATGCAAGACTACCTAGATAGGTCACTCCTCTGAGTCATTAGAATTGAAACCATTACTGGATTGCGCTAATGCCACTTCGCGCATGTCCTCTGCTTCATCGGTTTCATCTACTATTTCTTCTCCCAACAATGTTTCAATCGCATCTTCTAGGGTGACTATCCCGGAAGTTCCCCCAAAGTCATCAACCACAGCAAGTATCTGTTGTCTCTTACTGATGAAAACATCTAGAGCATGATCCACACTTTCCTTCTCATCTATTTGATCGAGCGGTTTCATCATGCTTGACAATGGCGTATCCCACTCATCTTTGCTCGCAGCCAATAGAATCTCTGAACGTATCACGAGGCCCTGAAGGTCGTCCATATTTTCTCCATATACTGGTATCCTAGAAACGCGTAGAACGGGATGTTCCTCGAGTACTTGTGAAATTGTATAATTTGCAGGGAATGATGTCACCACCACTCGCGGGGTCATTATCTCGCCTACTGTTATCTCCGCCAATCGTAACAAGTTGACGATGACCTTCTCCTCATCCTCTTCTATTGTGCCCTCTTCCTCACCTATATCCGCCAAAACGGCTAGTTCATCTCTAGTAACTGTGGTTTTCTGGGCTTGAGGCAATAATTTGCGGAACCACTCAATTGGAACTACAATCACAGTCAGTAGCAAGGTCAATTGCTGAGTTACATGTGCTGTCGGAGTCGCTAATTTCTTCCAATACGCAGAACCGATAGTCTTTGGAAGTATTTCAGAAAGCAGCAACACTGCTACGGTCAAAATTGCTGAAGCCAATGTTACCCATTCATTTCCATATTCATCATGAACCACTGAACCGACACCCACTGCTCCAACGGTATGGGCGATTGTATTCAGAGTGAGAATCGCAGTAAGTGGTCTAACCGAATCATTCTCCTTCAATCTGGACCAAATCTTTCCTGCTTTCTTTCCATCATTCTGCATTAATTGGATATGAGAATGGGAAATACTCAACAATACACTCTCTAACATGCTGCACAGGAAAGATACTCCTAGCGCAAGACTTGCATAAATGACTAACAGGCTCGAAACCATCAGTGGGTGTGCCCTCCTGTGCTGAGGCGACAGCCCACTGTGCAGATTCAAGTTATTAGGCGTTGTCGATAAAGTAATCACCTAAACTCATCGCGCTCTCGGCTGGTAAGGTGGCCGTATGGCAGGCGAACATGTGTTAATTTGTGTCGCTTGGCCCTACGCTAATGGGCCATTACACTTGGGCCATGTTGCCGGTTGCTACCTGCCTCCTGACATTCAGTTCCGATATCAACGATCTCTTGGAAACAAGGTCTTGATGGTTAGTGGATCAGACGAGCACGGGACTCCAATCACCGTTACAGCAGAACAGCAAGGTGTTGAGCCACAGAATATTGTCGATGAATACCACTCTATCAATCATCAGGCTCTATTGGACCTCGGTTGTATGTGGAAACCACATGTTGATACTAGAGGCGGGGGGCATGGAGGTGCCCTATTCAACAGAACTACAGATCCCTCTCACAAAAGTAGAGTGCAGGAGAATTTCAAATCACTACTTGACGCCGGCCTATTTGAAACCAAAACCATGCAACAGTACTACGAAACTCGCGATGATGGGAGTGGCAGATTTCTCCCTGATAGATACGTGGAGGGAGTTTGTCCAGGCTGTGAAAGCGATGGTGCTAGAGGCGACCAGTGCGACTCCTGTGGCATAACTTACGAGGCGCATGAATTACTACAGCCTCGCTCATTGATGGACCCAAGTGCCAACATCGAGATTCGAGACACAGAGCACTTATTCTATCGTCTAGATCTATTTCAACAAAAATTGGAAGAATTCGCTGAACAGAGAATGCCTAGTTGGAAAGCAAATGTCAGAGCGATGACCAAACAATGGTTAGAGATGGGATTGAGGCCGCGAGCAATTACCAGAGATTTGGAATGGGGAATTCCTATTCCACTGGACGATAAAAAGTGGCAAGGGAAGTGCGTCTATGTTTGGTTTGAGGCGGTTCAGGGCTATTTGACATGTTCACAAATTTGGGCTGAAAGGTATTCTGATGATGATGCCTGGAAATCTTGGTGGCAAAACTCCGAAGGTGGTGAAAGTCCTAAGCACATGTATTTCCTTGGCAAGGACAACATTCCATTCCACACTATAATTTGGCCAGCATTGTTGATGGGTCTGAATCATGCTGCTTCAGGAAAAACTGACCTTGATGAGATATGCTCCCCGAGTTTAGGCCAGCTCCATCTGGCTGACGATGTTCCAGCCATGGAATATCTCATGCTAGCGGGCGGGCAGTTCTCAAAGAGCAGAAAACATGCAGTTTGGTTACCTTCTTTCCTAGAAAGATTCGATGCCGATACCCTGAGATACTATCTTGGGATTAACATGCCTGAAAACCACGATTCTGATTTCAATTGGCCTGATTTCGTTGAGAAGATCAATTCTGAGTTAATTGGCTGCCATGGAAATTTCGTACATAGGGTCCTGACTCTTGCACACAGACTTCCAAATGAGGGAAATAATCCGTTGTTGCAATATGATGATGCTAGTCTCTGTGTAGAATGGAAGAAGAAAACAGAGGACCTATTTGCTGCAGTAGGAAATAGCCTCGATAAGCACCGGTACAAGGAAGCGCTCAGAGCAGTTATGAACATCTCCCAATATGGAAATCAGTTACTTCAAAGCGCAGCGCCTTGGAAATATCTCAAAGAAGAAACAAGGAATGATGATGGAGCAGCAGAATCGTTAGCCGCTTTGGTATTCTGCTGGAGAATGACAAGAATGCTTGCTATTGCAAGCCAGCCCTTCCTACCATTTAGTGCTCAAAGACTGTGGCAATCTATAGGAGAAGATGGAGAAGTTTGTGACATTCTTTGGGAATGTGCTAAAGATTGGCAAGCACCAATATCGTGGAATCCAACCCCTCCCGAACCTCTATTCCAAAGGTTGGAACTAGATGAGATTCTATCTCAGGAACAGTCATTGGTAGAAGATGATGTAGAGAGTAAGGACCCCACACAGAAGATGAAAGGAAGTGGAAAAATGAAGAATGAAGAAAAACAGGCACCCGAAGGCACAACATGGTTGGACTTTGAGACATTCATGGAAGTTGAATTGAGAACCGGGGAGATTACTTCCGTAGAGGAACACCCAGATGCGGACAAGTTGTATGTTGTTCGAATCGATGATGGAAGTGAAAGTGGCCGAACTGTGTGTGCTGGACTTAAGGAGTATTACAGTGCAGAAGAAATGCAGGGTCGCAGTGTCGTATTTGTTGCTAATCTTAAACCACGCAAACTAAGGGGCGTAATGTCAGAAGGCATGATGTTAGCTGCCGATGATGGCGCTGGCGGAGTTAAACTAGTTACAATTGATGGGCAAATCGCAAACGGTTCAAGAGTGCGTTGAATTCAAACGTATAGATCTGAAGCACTGGCTAGAGACGCGTTTTTGTCTCGCTTCTTAATTACAGTCTGTACTGCAGTTTGGAAATCACTCTGTAGAACCTTGCTTCTGCCATCTCTAATCGCCACCATTCCTGCTTCGACACAAGTGGCCTTAAGATCAGCACCACTGAATCCTTTGGTCAACTCAACCAATCTAGGCATGGAAATTCGAGAGGTTGACATCTTTGAGACATGAATCGACAAAATCGACTTTCTTGCAGCATCCTCAGGCAATGGAATCTCTACTATTCTGTCGAATCTACCGGGCCTCAGTAATGCATCATCCAATATATCAGGTCTGTTAGTTGCAGCGATTATTTTCACTGATTCTAAGGCATCGAACCCATCTAATTCTGCTAGCAATTGCATCAACGTACGCTGCACTTCTCTATCTCCACTAGTTGCAGCATCCAATCTCTTCGCTCCGATGGCATCAATCTCATCGAGGAATATGAT
>MDSZ01236501.1_pt1 | contig 42753 bp, 42 predicted proteins | sample 811201 | NCBI WGS metagenome assembly MDSZ01 (sample SAMN05326647, study PRJNA326480) | marine metagenome | isolation source: seawater | place: Indian Ocean: North | collected 2010 | reverse complement strand
TTAGATGGTCAAAATATTTTAGATAAGCCCTTTATCTTGAGCACTATCTTTGCTTATGTCCCCCAATCAGTCTATTTATTAAATGACTCAATTAAAAACAATATTACTTTTGGAGAGGATGTAGATGTAACCAAATTGAAAAAAGCAATTCGTTTAGCTCAATTGTCATCATTTGTTGAAAGAGCACCCAATGGAATAGATACTATTGTAGGAGAAAGAGGAACAAAGATATCAGGAGGCCAAATTCAGAGAATTGGAATTGCAAGAGCGATTTACCATGAGTCTGAGATTCTAATTTTTGATGAATCAACAAATGCTTTAGATTTAAAATCAGAAAATAAGATTATTGAGGAAATAAAAGCTTTAAAAGTGTCAAAGACAATTGTTGTTATTTCACACAAGTTATCTAATTTGAATATATGTGATAAAGTTTATGAATTGAAAGAGGGAAAACTCGAATTAAAAAAGATTTATTGAAAAATATTATTAAAAAAGTTTACTCTTTAAGATTTATAATTTAGATCAAAATACTAGATTAAATATTGTAATTATAATATAAAATTCTGAGTTAGTTTTATAATTTAAATTAAATCTATATGGGTATATTTTTTATTGCAGAGATAGGAATAAATCATAATGGTGATTTAAAAATTTGCAAAGATTTGATAGATTTAGCGGTGGATGCAAAATGTAATGCAGTCAAATTCCAAAAAAGAGATATAAACTTAGTATATAAAAAAGATTTTTTAGACGGATTTAGAGATAGTCCTTGGGGAAAAACTCAGAGAGACCAAAAAAAGGGACTTGAATTTGGAAAAAATGAGTATGATGAAATTAATAAATATTGCAAAGAAAAAAAAATCGAATGGTTTGCATCAGCATGGGATTTAAATAGTCAAAAATTCTTAAAACAATATAATTTAAAATATAATAAAATAGCCTCTGCAATGATAGTTAACATTGAACTACTCAAGGAAGTGGCAAATGAAAAAAAACATACATTTATATCAACTGGAATGAGTACGTTAGAAGATATAAGTAAAGCAATAGAAATTTTTAAAGAAGTAAATTGTCCCTTCGAATTAATGCATTGTGTTTCAACTTATCCAATGAAAGATACTGATGCAAATTTAAATACAATTAATACTCTTAGAAATATCTTTAAATGTGATGTAGGTTATAGCGGTCATGAAACTGGTTTAGCTATATCATATGCGGCAGCCGCATTAGGAATTACATCTCTAGAAAGACATATAACATTAGATAGAACTATGTATGGAACCGATCAAGCAGCATCTTTATCTCCTATAGGGTTAAAAAAATTAGTAGGCGAAATAAAAAAAATAAATTTAGCTTTAGGGGATGGTAAAAAAAGAATTCTTAAGGAAGAAATTCCTATAGCAAAAAAATTAAGAGAGCATTTAAACTTATAAAATTATCGTAAAATAAATATAAAAATTTATAGTGATAAATTTTTGTTTAAATAAGAATTTAAAAATTTTTGACATTTTAGAATGGAAATAATTAAAAAAAATAAGTGTAAAATATTTTACATAAAAACCAGATCACTTATTTATTGTACAAAAGCATCTATATATTCTGATTATACTCAATTTAATTCAGATAAATTTCATCCCCATGCTTTGAAAAATCGGGGAGTCTTTAAAGAAAATCCAAAAGGATTGATTAGATTAAATAATAAAAATTGGGACCAGACAGGAATCAAATTCACAGAACTCCTAGAGTATAAATCTATTTATGATCACTATACTGGAAAATTAAATTGGAAAAATTCAGATTTTGCTTTGAGATTAAGAGATAATGTTGAAAGAGGAAAAATTGTAAGAGGATTCATCAACCCAATAAAATTGTTAGAAGATAGAGAAAAAAAGATAGATAAATTAATTATTTCAATATCTAAAAAAGGAGTAAAGCCAATAGGTAGCTTAAAAAACATAAAAAAATTTAATGATAACATTTCAATTAATTTAGGCAGGAATTCCAATATTTATTTTAATAATAGAGGTCATCATAGACTATCAGTTGCAAAAATATTAAAAATTAAATTTATACCAGTTAAGATTACTGTAACAAAAAATTTAAAAGTTCTAGAAAAGTTTATATTAGACACAAAACATAATTGAAATTACTATATAAATAAATTTAAAATGATAAAAACTCCTGTGGTATTGATTTGTTTCAATAGACCTATTTTAACAAAAAAAGTATTTAAACAAATAAAAAAAAAAAAACCCAGTAAACTTTTTATAATTATGGATGGTCCAAGACATAAATATTCTGAGGACTTAAAAAACATAAAAAAAGTGAAAAAAATTTTTAGAGAAATAAATTGGAAATGCAAGGTTTACAAAGATTATGCTAAAGAAAATTTAGGATTAAAAAGGAGAGTTGTTACAGGTTTGAATTGGGTTTTTAAAAAAGTAGATAAAGCAATTATATTAGAGGATGATTGTTACCCAACCGATAATTTTTTTACTTTCTGTGAAAGTATGTTGAATTTTTATAAAGATAATAAAAAAGTACTTGCTATTACTGGAAATAACTTTCAAACCGCACCAATTGATAACAAAAGCTATTATTTTTCAAAATATAGTCACATTTGGGGATGGGCAACATGGAGAAGTACATGGGATTTGTTTAATGATGAAGAAAAATATATTCGAAAATTTTTAAATTCCAAAAAATTCAAAAGAATAAATAAAATTGTTGATGAGCAAAATTATTGGAAAAGTATGTATTATCAAATTAAACGAGGTTCCTTAAAATCTTGGGCATTCTATTTTTTAATTAACATATGGAAAAAAGATGGTTTAACTGTCACACCAAATAAAAATTTAATTATAAATTTAGGAATTAATAATATATCTAGTAGTAATAAGAATGATCCAAATTTAAAAATTAATTTATCTAAAACAGATATTAAGTTTCCCTTGACACATCCCAAAATAATAAAAGTTAACGAAACTGCAGATAATAAAGTGTTTTATTCTATATATAAAAAAAATATTCAAACAAGAATGAAAAATAAAATAAAAAAAATGATAAATTTCTTAAAATAGTTTAAATATTTAAATTACTATGAATAAGATTAAGTATTTTTTACCTCCTTTTTTAACTGATTTATTAAAAACTATTAGAAATAAAACAAAAAAAAAATTGGTTGTAGAGCCAAAGGATCAATCTCTTGAGTTATATAGTGATCCAGAGATGGCTAAAATTTTAGACTCATGGGGTGAAAGAAACGCATGGATTGAAATACAACACATTTTCCACCAAACAAAGAACGCTAAAATTTTAGATATCGCTTGTGGCACTGGAAAAGTAATTGAAATTCTTAATAAAAATTTAGATTTAAAAAATGTTTATGGATGTGACATATCAGAATTATTAATTAGTAAAGCAATTGAAAGAGGAATTCCAAAAGAAAAATTAATAATTTGTGATGCAACAAATTTACCTTATGAAGAAAATGAGTTTGATTATAATTATTCTATTGGGTCATTAGAACATTTTACAAAAGATGGTATTTTAAAATTTTTAAGATCTAGTATCAAAGTTACAAAAAATGAGGGATATCACATGATACCGGTATCAAAAAATAATAAGAATAATGGTTGGATAGTTAATTATCAATCTTATTTCAATAATTCTGTTGAATGGTGGTCAGAGCTCTGTGAAAAAGTTTCTAAAAAGTATTATTTTATGGACTCATCCTGGGAAGATGAAATTTCTATTGGTAAATGGTTAATTGTAAAAAAAAATGATTAAAACTATTAAAGAATTTTTAACTTCTAAATTTTTGAGAAACGATTTAATTAGGAATAAAGAGGAAATAAAATTATCAATCGGTAAAATACTTTGTGAAGTTTTTAAGGACAAAAATTTTGACAATATTCAAGATTATGAATTTAAAATTTTCTCCCAGTTTGGAGAAGATGGTATTATTCAATATTTGATAAATAATTTAAATATATCGAGTAAAAATTTTATAGAATTTGGGGTTGAAAATTATACTGAGGCAAATACCAGATTTTTACTAGAAAATGATAATTGGTCAGGTCTAATCTTAGATAGCTCTTTAAAAAATATTAATTTTATAAAAAAACAAAATTACTATTGGAGATTTGATGTTTTAGCTGTTCATAGTTTTATTACTCCTGAAAATATTAATAAAATTTTAAAAGATAATAATTATGAAGGAAATATTGGAATTTTATCAATTGATGTAGACGGAAATGATTATTGGATTTTAAACGCTATCGAAATTGTGAATCCAGATATCCTTATTATAGAATATAACGCAAACTTTGGACTTAATAACTCAGTATCCATCAAGTATCAAAAAAATTTTTCTCGATCAAGTAAAGGTTTGGAAAAATTAATTTACGGTTGTTCTTTAGCTGCACTAAATAATTTATGTAAAAAGAAAAATTATTCTTTAATATGTTGTAATAAAAACGGAAACAATGCATTTTTTGTAAAAAACGACCTACTTAATAATAAAGTAAAACCGATTAGTATAAATAAAGCATATCAAAAAAATTCATTTAAAGAAAATTTCGATGATAAAGGTTATCCCAAAAAAATCTCGAGCGAGGAAATAACTCAAATTTTAAATTCAGAAAAAATTTTAAAAGTTTAATATAAAAAATATGATCAAAAAAAAATCAATTTTGATAACAGGGGGTTATGGTTTTTTAGGGACAAATATATTTAAAAATCTAAAAAAAAAAAACAAAGTTATTAGAATCGGTAAGTTTAAAAAAAAAAAAATTATCACCTTTAAAAATTTAAAAAGATTAAATATTCATTTTGATATTATAATCCACTGCGCTGGAGGTAGTTCTGTTATAAATTCTATTGAGTATCCAAAACAAGACTACGATAAAACAGTAGGAAGTATTAAAGCGGTTATAAGATTTATAAAATTACATAACAATCAAGTTAAATTAATATACATTTCAAGTCCTGCTATCTACGGAAATTCAATTAAAAAAAAATTATTTAGACCGATATCACCTTATGGAAAAAATAAACTAATAGCTGAAAAGCTTTTAACAAAATTTGTAAAAAAAAATAAATGTAAATTAATTATTATTAGATTTTTTTCTTTGTATGGCGATGGATTAAAAAAACAATTATTATGGGATATACTTACAAAATTAAAAAAAAAAATACACAATTTCCACGGAACTGGAGAGGAAAAAAGACTGTGGATGCACGTCCAAGATGCTGTGAACGTAATAAAATTATCTATAATTCATTCAAAAAAAAAAGTTGAAATAATTAATGCAGCGGGTGGCGATATACTCAAAAATAAAGCTGTAATTAAACTAGTTTACAAATTGTTAAAGATAAACAAAAAACCATTATTTAGTGGTATATCCAGGAAAGGAGATCCATCAATTTTGTCTCTTAGAAATAAAGAATTGAAAAAAATTGGTTGGAAAAGTTCAATAAGTTTTTCTAGTGGCTTAAATAATTACATTAAATGGTTCAAAAAAAAATAAATTTATGTTTTATATATCCTGACGGAGAAGAATGGACTGGTGAGATAAATTATTTAAATTCATTAATTACTTCTCTTCAATATATAGATAAAAAAAAATTAAATCTTTACATTTTCAGCTCTGAAAAAAGAAAAAAGATATTATCAAAATTTATTGATAAAAAATCTATTATATCGTCATCTTTTTTTGAAAATTATACACTGAAAAAATATTTTAGAAGTTTGATGTCATCACTAACTAATAATGATATAATTTTAAGATACTTAACAAAAAAATACGATATTGATTTAATTTCTCATTATATTCCTACTAAAAATATACCTACAATAAGTTGGATACCTGATTTTCAACACTTATATTATCGCAATTTTTTTACTAGAGAAGAATATTCAAGAAGACAAAAATTATTCTCTAATTTTGTTGAAAATTCTAAGAGCTTAATTGTAAGCAGCAGAGATTCTTATAAAACTTTAATTAAAAAATATAAAAAAAAGAAAAATTTTTATGTTTTAAAATTTGTCCCATACATAAAATTTCAAGATATTAAAAAATTTGATATTATAAAAAAAAAATATAATTTAGATAAAAATTATATTTATATTCCTAATCAATTCTGGAAACACAAAAATCATTCAATATTAGTAACAGCAGCAAGAATTTTAAAAAAAAAAAATATTAAATTTAATTTTGTTATCTCTGGAAACTCAACAGCTGGTGATACTTACGATAATTATAAGTCTTTTGTTGATAAAATTAATAAATATAAATTAAAAGATTATTTTAGCTTACTTGGCTTTATTCCATATTCAGATGTTATAAATTTAATTTATCATTGTAAGATATTAATTAATCCCTCCTTATTTGAAGGATGGAGTACTACAGTTGAGGAGGGAAAGTTATTAAATAAAAAAATGATCTTGTCAAATATCAAAGTACACAAAGAACAAGCAGATGGAAAAGCTTGGTTTTTTGATCCTCATGAACCAAGAGAATTAGTGAATAAAATATTAAGACACTCTTCAAAGATTAAAAAAAAGATTAAAATAAGTGATTTAAAAAAAAAATATTATACACAGAGAACTAAATTTGCAAAACAATATTTAAAAATTTTATACAAATCTTTATGATAAAGAGAAAAATATTTTCCATAATAGTAATTTCCTTAAACACAAAAAAAGATTTTTTAAAAACTATAAAATCTATAATGAACCAAACCTTTAAAGATAAAGAAATTATAATAATAGATGGTTTCAGCACAGATGGAACAATAAATAAAATTAATGAATTAAAAAAAAATTTCTCTAAAGTTATAATTGAAAAAGATAAAGGTATTTATGATGCAATGAATAAAGGACTAAGGCTATCAGAAGGAGAATGGATATTATTTCTCAATTCTGGAGATATATTATTCAATTCGAGCACGTTAGAGAATATATTTAAAAAAATTAAATTTAATAGTGAAATAGTTTTTGGAAATACAATAATATATAATGAATTTTATTATAAATTTTACGGTAATTATTTTAATGATAAAACAATAAAAATACCTTTTAATCATCAAAGTGTATTTGTTAAAAAAAAATTATTTGAAAATAACTTTTTTACATTAAAATACAAAATTTCTTCTGATTTTGAATTTTTTATCAAACATTTTAAAAACAATGCCAATTTTCAAAAAATCAACATGGATATAGCAATTGTATCATCAGGGGGTATTTCAGATAAAAAAAGATTTCTAGTGCTTTTAGAAAACTTTCGTATCTTAAAAGATAATAAATTATTAAAAAATAAAATATTTTTTTTATTTATAAATTTTATATATTTTTTGATAGTTAAAATATTGAAAATTTTTATACCACAATTTCTTTTGAAATCTATATTAAGAATTAAATATAAAAAAAAAAATAATAGAATATAATGAGCAATGAGTCCTTCAACACATACTGGAAAAAAATATTTTTATTAAATAATTTTTTTGAAAAATTATTACTTAAGAATAGAGAAGAAATTTTCAAAATATTTGAAAAAAAAGTTGATTATAATGATAATATGACTTTATTAGATGTAGGTACGACAGCGTCTAGAAGCAAAGTCCATAATATAATTCTTCAAAAGACTGCAAATAATAGAAATGTAGTTTGTTATTCAAATCAAGATTGTTCTAATTTAAAACAAGACTATAAAAATATCTCCAAGATTGTCATAGGTGATGGTACTAAAATAGAATATGATAATAATTCTTTTGATATTGTTCACTCTAGCGCGACCATTGAACACGTGGGATCTGAGGAACGTCAAATTCAATTAATTAAAGAATGTTTGCGTGTTTCTAAAAACACTGTATTTATTACTACACCTAATAGATTTTATCCTATAGATTTTCACACTAAGTTACCACTTATACACTTATTTCCTAAAAGTATTCACAGAAGACTTTTAAAATTACTAGGTTTAGGATTTTTTGCTAAAGAAGAAAATCTAAATTTAATGGACAAAAACCAAATTATTAGAATATGTAAAAAATTAAAAATTGAAAACTTTAAAATCATATCACACAAGTTTTTATTTATGACCTCAAATTTTATAATAATTATAAATAAAAGTTGATGCTATATACTCAAACAGTTGTGCAAAGTTATCCTTTATTCGGCCTACTTATTTCTTTGTTATTATTTTTTGGTTTTTATAAATTTGGTTCAATAATTTTAATTAATAAAAATATATCAAAAATCATAAATTTGGTTTCAAGTCATAATTACCAAAAAATTTTAATTGGGGTAAATTTATTTTTATTTATATATTTTCCAATATTTATATTTTTTGATGATAAAGTTTATATTTTGTTGATCATATCGATAATCCTAATTATTCTTGGTATGGTACAAATTATTTCTTTCTTTAAAAATTTCTATTTCAAGTTCCATTATTTTAAAGATTTAAAGAAAGAGGATAAAATTATTTTATTTATAATTATTTTATATTTTTTGATATCTTTAGCACCAATAACACATTCAGATGCACTAGATTATCATGTCAGTTCATCAAAATACATCATTTCGAATGGCTCTTTTCCAGTAGAATTAAACAACTTTCATAATTTATTAATTGGATCAGGTGAGTTAATCATTGCCTTGGGTCTGTTGTATGATTCTCAACAAATAGGTAATCTTATTCAATTTTCAGGTCTAATTTCTTTAATTGGAATTATCAAAAAAAATAATTATCAAAACTTTATTTGGAGCCTTTTGGTTTTGACTATACCAGTGATTATTTTTTTGTGTTCTTCTCCAAAACCACAATTATTCGGCATTGCAACCAATGCTGTTATATTCTCAATTTTCTTTTTAAAAATACAAAATTTTAAGATAACTAGAAATCAACTCGTTATTTTGTCCATCTTACCATTAATATTTCTGACAAATTCTGTTAATATTAAATTTTCGTTTATCTTAAGTTCTTCGTTATTGTATATTTTAACATTAATTTATTTTTATGAAAAAAAATTCTTAAAAATTTATCTACTATTTTCAATTTGTAATTTATTTTTATTTTATTTCCCCTTTATTTTTTGGAAGACACAAAATTGGGGAGGAAATTTTATAAATTATTTAATCAATCCATTTCCATTTGATATGCCCGGTATTGAATATTTTAGATCATATTTAACTAATTATCGAAGTGATAATGCTTTAATTCATTTGTTTATACCTAGATCACTAGGGTCATATACTGAAGTTATTGGTTTAAGTTTAATCGTTTTACCTTTAATTTTAATGTTACAAAAAAAAATTAAAGAGAAAATATTACCCATTTTGTTGATATATTTATTTGTCTCTGTTCTATTTGGACAAGTATCTGGGAGATTTTTAATAGAACCCATATTGTGGTCTATTATAATAATTTCAGCTTCTAAACTAAAGCTCTCAATTTATTTAAAACCTTTAGTATATTTTCAAGGAATTTTAGGATTTATCATTTTATTCTATGGTACATTAACATTGTTCCCAGGCTCATTAACAAAAAATAATTATGATAATACAATGAAAAAATTTTCTTATGGATATTCATTATTTCATTGGTCAAATAAAATTATTGATAAAAATGAGACAGTATTATCAATGCATAGATCAATTTCTTTAGGTAAAACTAAAACATTATCTGTTTCATTTCTAGGTTATGTTTCAAAAAGTGACGATATTGATAGATATATTCGGGATTTAGAAAAATATGATCCAAAATATTTATTAACTTTTCAAACTAAAAACTCTGCTAAGTACGAGAATACCTCAATATTTCATAGTTGTATTGATAGTGTTTACGCAAAAAAAAATAACTTAGGTGTCCACTCTGGAAGAAATCCATTCAATCAAGGAGAAAGTTATAATGGAGTAATTTTTAAATTAAAGAATATCAAATTAAGAAATTGTGTAGATAAAGATAAATTACCATTAAGATGAAATTAAATAAAAAAATATGCAAATTTTTTTTTTAGAATATTATAATTTTTTCTATCAAGATCTAAATACACTTGTTTTTTGTCCCTCTTAATTTCTATTGCACCCATTGATCTATGAAATCTATAAATTTTCTTATTTTTTAAATCCATCCACATTTTATTTTTTTTGAATTTCTTAATTTCAAAAGCAAATTTATAAATTGATAATACTGCTTCAATTGCATACCACTTTGGTTGATTTGGTTTTATTATCCAGCTACCAAAACTAAAATTCCGTTTGTTTAATTTTATTATCCTTGCTACTCCAAGCTTATCAGTCTTATTTTTTTTTTTTATTATAAATTTGAAATAATATTCAAGATTTTGTCTGTTTCGATTAAAATAATTTTTCATCCATAAAAGTTGATCACTAATTTTTTCACTTGTAGGATTTATATACTTGTTTAAATTTTTATTTGTTCTTAAATTAAGAATAAAACGAGCATCTTTAATATCAACAAGTTTTAATTTGATATTTTTTGTAAATTGAAATGTTTTTTTTTCCATAGTATGTCTGAATTTACAAATATTTTGACATTAGTTTTTATATTGATAATATTATTCTATTCAAGCTATATATGAATGAAAAAGAATTATTCCAACTTATAAAAACAGCTTTAAAAACAAAAACTAAAGTTGACATAAAGTCTAATGCGTCAAATTTAGATGAATGGGACTCAATAGGTCATTTGCTGCTTTTATCTAAGCTTGATCAAAAACTTAAAGGAAAAACATCGAAAATATCTGAACTTGCTAGTGCTAATTCTGTCAAAAAGCTCTTAAGAATATTAAAAAGAAATAAACTTTTAAAATAATGTCAGTAAAAATTTCTGATATTCAATATAAATTACCAAAAAATAAAATTAGCATAAAAAAGATTTGTAGGAGGAATAATTGGAATTACAAAAAAACTGTAGCTACAACAGGAATAAAATTTATATATTTATCAAACAAAACAGAAACAGCTTTATCTCTAGCTATCAAATCATGTAACAAACTTAAATTAAATAAAAGTAGTATTGATGGTTTAATCTATGTAACTCAGTCTCCTGAGTATATTCTTCCGTCAACATCTTGTATATTGCAGAATAAACTTAAATTAAAAAAAGATATTATTGCTTTTGATATAAACCAAGGTTGTTCAGGATTTGTTCAAGCATTATTTGTAGCTATGAGTTTTTTAAAAACAAATAAATTTAGAAAAATTCTGCTTATTTGTAGCGACACTTATACTAAATATATAAAGAAAGATAATAAGTCGTGTCAGACTATTTTCAGTGACTGTGCGTCAAGCATGATAATAGGAAAACAAACTTTTAAAAAAACTAGCTTTATATTTGGGACTGATGGATCAGGATCAAACAATCTAATAGTAAAAAATAGTGGATCTAATTATAAAAAAGGTCTTGACCCGGAGATATTTATGGATGGAAAAAAAGTGTTGCTTTTTACAATGTCAAATGTCCCAAATTTTATAGAGAAAATATTAAAAAAAAATAATCTAAGAATTAGTGACATAAAATATTTTTTATTTCATCAAGCAAGTAAAATAGTTTTAGATAATCTAATAAGAATAATGAAATTGTCTAAAAACAAAGTTTATTGTAATTATGAAAAAATAGGAAATACTGTATCTTCTACAATACCTGTAATAATGCACGATTTAATAAAAAATAAAAAAATTAAAAAAGGAGATAAAATAATTATTTGTGGTTTTGGTGTAGGATACTCCATAGCTGCAGGATTACTAGAGTTCTAAATGATTTTGTTGGTTGGTTCATCTTCAGGAATTGGAAATAAATTATTACAGTATTTACTAAAATTTGATGATGTTTTTGCAACTTATTATAAGAAAAAGATAAAATATTCACAAAAAAAAAAAAGGTAATAAACTTTTTATTAGAAAACTGGATATTTCAAAAGAAAAAAATATTAAAAACTTTATTTTAAAAAATCAAAAAATCTTGAAAAAAGTAACTTTTGTTAATTTAGCAACCATATCTATTGATAAGTTAGTACCTAATATAGGTTTAAAAGACATTAGAAAAGTTTTTAATATAAATACTTTTTCAAATATTTTATTTACAAAATATCTATTAAAAATAATGCTAAAAGAAAATTATGGAAGATTTATTTTCATAACGTCTACAAGAGCATCAAATGGTGATATTGGTTTAGCATTATATTCTTCATCTAAATCAAGTTTGAGGTCTTTATCAAAATGTCTTTCTAAAGAATATGGAAGATATAATATAACTTCAAACGTCATATCATTAGGATACTTTAATTCACCTTTATTAGATAATATAAATACCAAATTAAAACAAAAACTGATAGATACAGTACCTTCCAAAAAAACTGGCAAGGTTATAAACATTTCTAATACTATTAAAAATATAATTAAATCCAATTATATTAATGGTTCTGAGATTAAAATTGATGGAGGAATTTAGTTTTTCTGTAAGAGTATTATTGTTGTGTAACACAATACTTTCCCAAATTTAAATTCGAAATCAATCAAATTTTTTTTTCTCATTTTTTCAAGGGTAGATTTTTTGATATTAATGTTATCAGGTAAAAACCACAAATTTTTTGATAACACATTCATCTTTTTAAAATTTTTTTTTGCATACTGAAAAATTTTTTTTGTATTTGATAGGGAAATTACTGGTAGTATTAAATAACCTTTATCATTAATAAACTTTTTTGCATCTTTTAAAACTTTTAAAGTTAAATTTGTTCCATCGTTACCTGTTTTACAAGATACATTTCTAAACCAATCTGATTTTTCTGCTATTTTAGCTGATATTCCCGACACGTCATTTATAATTAGATCAAATTTTTCATTTTTCCATGGTTCTAAAAGAGATCCTACTCTTGCGTCTACTTTAAATTTATGTAACGCAAAGTTTTTCTTTGTAATTTTTATTGCTTCATCACTTATATCAGAGGCAAAAATAGTTTTCTTTAATTTTAACTTTTTAGCAATTAAAATTGCTATTATTCCTATTCCACAACCAAGATCTAAAATTGAGTATTTATTTTTTGCAATTTTAAGTGAGTCTTTTAATAAAAATTCAGTTGTAGCAGTTGGTTTAAAAGTTTTTTCGGATATAAAGAATTTATAACTTAATCTATTTATTCTAATATTTTTTTTCATTATCTTTTATTAACAATAGAATTTATTTACATTAATTTTAAGTATATATATATGGTAAATATGATAAAATTTTTTGACATTCATAATCAAGATAAAAATATACATTCTAAAATCTTAAAAGATTTGAAAAAACTTTTTAAAAAAACAGATTTTATTTTAGGAAATGCCTCTGAGGTATTTGAGGGAAAATTTGCAAATTATTGTAATACAAAATTTGCAATTGGATGTGCAAATGGAACAGACGCTTTGTATTTAGCGTTAAAATCTTTAAAGCTACCAAAAAATGCTGAAGTTATATTGCCAGCCATGACTTATTGTTCTACAGCCTTTTCAGTTATTAGAGCTGGTTTAAAACCAATTTTAGTAGATATAGAAGAAAGTTCTCCGAATATGTCGATAGAGAAGATAAAAAGTAAAATTTCCTCCAAGACCAAGGTAATATTGATAGTTCATTTATATGGTGAAAGTTTTAAATATTCTTTATTAAAAAAAATTATAAAAAATAAAAAAATTTTTATTGTTGAAGATGCATCTCAAGCGCACGGTGCTTATGATTATTCCTCTGGAAAAAAAGGGGAAAAGGTTGGTGCGCAAGGTGATATTGCATGTTTTAGCCTTTATCCGGGAAAAAATTTGGGTGCATATGGCGATGCAGGTATCATTACAACAAACAATAAAAAATTAAATGATTACATCAAAACTTTTAGAAATCTTGGTTCTAATAAAAAATTTCACCATGATATAATCGGAGTTAATAGCAGGCTTGATACGATACAATCTTTAATTTTAATACATAAACTCAAAAACCTTGATAAGTATAACAAGAAAAGAACAATTATCGCCAAAAGATATAAAAGCTTAATAAAAAATAAATTAATTAAAAAGCTTAATTATTCAGAAGGTTGTGTTTATCATCAATATGTAATTACTACAAAAAATATCAATAGATTATTAAAATATCTTAAAAAAAATAAAATTCCCTATGGAAGACATTATCCATATCCGATTCATAAATTAAAAGCTCTTAAAAATTTTTTTAAAAACCAAAAATTTCCAAACTCAGAATATTTAGCAAGAAATAGTGTGAGCCTTCCAATAGATCCTTTACTCAAAAAAAAAGATTTAGTTTATATAATTAATAAATTGAATTTATTTAAATAATATTTCTTTCAATATCCTCAATAATTTCAATTATATTTTTTGCATAAATTCCATTAGTTAAAGGTTCATTATTATTAATTATGCACTCAAAAAAATGTAATATTTCATTTTTTAATGGAGGAGAATATTTTATTTTTGCCTCATAAGTTTTACCAACTTTTATGTTTGCTTTCGAAGAAAAAAATTTTTTAGGGTACTTTTTAAGTATATTTGGATAGTATGTTGCATATTTATTGTAAATTTTAATTTTATTTCCAACTGACATTTCATCAAACTGTAGCATCTTTTTTTCTCCTATAATTATTATTCTTCTTGTCTTTTCTGGATTTAACCAACTTGACTTAATTTCAACTTTTATTTTATTAAAGTCTAAAACAAGATTAGAGATATCGAAATTTTTTTTTTTTAAAAAATTATAAACTTGAATATTCTTTATTTTTGGTTTTTTATTTAAAAGATAAAAAGCAGTAGATATGTCGTGGGAAGCTAAATCCCAAATACAAGATGTATCATTTCTTATTGGTCCAAGATTACATCTTTCAAAATAGAGATATTTCAATTTTCCTAATTTTTTCTTTTTTAATATCTTTTTTATATAGTCTATATAGACGTTATAGTTGTATATATAACCTGTCATTAAAATATTATGATTTTTTTTCGATAATTTACACAATTTATTAATATCTTTTGATGATAAGGTTGCAGGTTTTTCAATAAAAAGATTTTTCTTTTTTTTCAAAATTTTTTCAGCAATTTTGAAATGTGTACTAGCTGGTGTCACTAGAAAATAACAATTTTTGTTTTTGTTAATTATGTCATTCAAAGAATTTGATATTTTAATAAAATCAAATTTTTTTTTTATTAATTTAATTTTTTGCGTGTCATTATCATAAACTTCAATTTTTTTGACATTTAGATTTTCTAACGTTTTAATAATGTTTGTTGCCCAATACCCACATCCTATAATTCCTATTTTAATTTCTTTAAATTTATTCATAATTATATATGCTATTTATATGAGATCTCTTTGTATTATACCATGTTGGAATGAAGAGAATAGACTTTCGGAATTAATTAATCAAATAAAAAAATTTGATCATTCTAGACATAAAGTAGATTTTTTATTTATTGATAACGGTTCAACAGATAGATCTTTAGAATTAATTGAAAAGGGAAATATTCCTGTGATAAAATTTGAAAAAAACCAAGGAGCAGGATACGCATTAATATATGGTTTGAAAATTGCAAAAAAAAAGAGTTATCAATTACTTATACATCTAGCTGCCAACGGCAAAATGCTGCCAGATGACATACCTAAATTTTTAAATAAAATAGTAGATGAAAAATACGATTTCGTTCATGGAAGTAGATTTTTAGCTGGCGGAAATCATAAATCTAATCCAAAAAATAGAATATTTTTAATAAGGATTCTCACCTTCATAGTAAATTTTTTTTTTACAAGAAAAATAACTGATGCCACATGTGGTTTTAGAGCTTATAAAGTAGGTATTTTATCGAATAATATTAAATTATTCGATAAAAAAGAGTTCTATACATATGGATATGAGTACTATGTTCTCGGAAAAATTTTAAAAACTAGAGAAATAAAATTCACCGAAGTTCCTATAACAATGAATTATCCTCAAAAAGGAAAATATTCAAAGATAAGAATAATTATAGACTGGTATCCAATTATCATGGGATATTTAAAATCCATCATCGATCAAAAAAAATTAGATCTAAATGACAAATAATAATTCTGTAAATTTATATTTACTACTCTCTTTAATTTTTATTTTTTTAACAAATAATTACTTTAATTATAATGAAACCTTAATACATGGCGGTGCAGATGGTTTTGATTATTTTAATATTGCTCAAAATTATCCAAATTTTGCAGAAGGATCAACAGGGCATCACAGAGTTTGGAGATTTCTTTTTCCCTATTTAATCGGCTTTTTAAATTACAACTTAGATATAGATATTTTTATTCTTTTTCAGTTTTTTACATTTCTAATGTTGTTAATTTTAATTTTCTTATTTAAATACATTTTGGAGCATTTTAATTTACCAAAATTTTATATTTTTTTTCTGTTGTGTTTTGTAATTTATAGTCCATATTTTCTAAGATATTACATTGCAATTCCAACAATGATTAACGATGTGATATTTATAAATTCTTTATTGTTGGTGACATTGGGTTATCTAAAGTCCAATAAAATATTATTATTTTTTGGATTTATTATTTCTGCTTTTACAAGGCAAAATTCAATAGTATTATTAATTACAGTAATTTTTTTGAAGTTAATTTTCAAAAAAAAATCTTTCCTTAATTTTAAAAATATTTTTTTTTTATTTTTAATAATAATTACTATATTTTTTATAAATAATTATTTTGCAGACAATTCAACTGTCTATAATGATAGCTATTCACTTAAAAATAGATTTGCTTTATTTTTTGGCAGTTTTTCACTTATTGATTTTATAAAATTTAACTTATTTCCCATGGTAATATTATTACCAATTATTTTTTTCATAATTTTTGAAAAACAAAAATTTTATTTTAAAAATTCCGAAATTTTTATTTTTACACTCATTACCTCTACATTAATATTTTTAATTGCATATTTAAATGGTCCAATCTTTACTGGAAAAAACATCATTCGATTGATTAATTTAGTTTATCCATTAATTATAATTTCATTAATCATTCATATAAAATTTAAAATTAATAATTTAATCAAATTTAAAACTTTTTTTTACCTGATATTCTTCATTTTCTGGTCTTTTCATCCAACTTTTTCCAACATAAAAATTTTTGAATTTTTAAAATTTTTATATTGAAGCTAATTCTTAAGTTTTTTTTAATAATATTAGGGTAGACCCATATCTTTTATTCTTAAATTTTCTATGAATTACCCAATTGTTTTTTTTCAGAGTTACTATTATTTCATTATTATAATCTGATAAAATTATAAATTCTAGATTATTAATATTATTTATGTTCAAAATAACATTTTCTTCATCTGAATAATGATTATAATTTGACTGAAATTCTTCCTTTTCATCAGAACTTAAATTTTTTACAACAACTTTTTTGTTTTTTTGTAACTTCAAATATAATTTAAGTGTATCTTTAAAATTATTTAGTTTGGTAATTTCAAATATTTTATTAGATAAAGTTTTTTCTTTTCGATAATTATCGAAATCATTTTTTAAATGAATTATTTTTTTTATTTGATTAAAATTATAACCTTCTATTATTTGAGGTAAAAAACCATAAGTAGTTCCTAAAAAAATTGTATTTTCATATTTATGATGTTTACTCAGATAATCAAAAGCTTCATCGTAATCGTACACCAATTTAAGTAAATATCTTTTGTCTTTTTCTGTTGATTTAAATACGTATTGATATCCCCTCTCTATAATTTTATCTACAGAAATTCTATTTGATGGAAATTTATATAAATCTAAAATATTTAATGAAATTACAGATAGATTAATTATCACTAATGAAATTATATAATTTTTTCGAAATAACAATTTACTCAATATAAAGTATCCGATTATAAAAAATGGTACTCCAAATTCTAATGCATATTTTGCATTTCCCCATAAATCAGGATGAATTGAAAAGTAAATTACTAAGTTAAACAAAAAAAACAATAATATTGCAAAACGATATTTAGAAAAATATATAAAAATTATAAAAAAGTAATACCACGGTGGAATTTGTAAAATCAATGTATTTAAAATAATTTTAGATTTGAAAGCTTCAATAAAATAATTACCGGTGTTAACATTTGCTATTCCTTCATAAGCTGGAGTTCCATCTAAACTCACAATAAGTAATGGTAAGAATAATAAAAAATAGATATAAATTTTCTTTTCAATAATTAGACTTTTAAAGTCTTTTTTTAAAATTTTTCTATCTATAAAAAAATCTTTTAAATATACTAATAATAATAACAATAAAGAAGTAAATACTGTTATACGAAATAAAATACCAATCGAAATTATTAGCAGGCAAAATTGATAATCAATTTTATTGTTCACAGAAATATAAATAAGAAGATAAATGAATATCATAGCAGACCATATTGAATGATCTGGTATTAATGATGCTAAATTGAGTATAGGAAAAGTTGATAATGTTATTAAAAATAAAAAAGAATTTTTTTTATCAAAAATTTTTCTTATTTGTATAAAAAGTGCAAATAAAAAGAAAAAAAATGGTAAAAAATAAGATAGTCTTGCGACTGTATGATTTAATCCAAAAATAGATATTAGAGAAGTACTAAAGATATGATTTAGTGGTGGATGATGAACTCCATCTTTGATGATTAGTCTTAAGATAAAAGAAAGCAAAAGAATAATAAAAAGAAAATAATAATTTTTGTTAAACTTGTAAAATTTGAAGATTATAAATAAAAATATAATTTGAGATAAGTTTAATAATTGAATGAAATATTTTAATGAAATTTTATCTAGAAAACTTATGTTTAGCGTATTTAATGATAACATGGAGAGAAAATAAGAAGTCCTTACCGATCTTCTGATTGGTGCGATCTCATCACCAAATAATGGGTTGGTTATTTCTTCAAAATTAAATAAGAGTAAAAATATAAATATACCAATAAAAACGTAAACATCAATTTTAATGACTTTAAATTGATAGAATATTTTAGCTTGTGGGTTTTGTTTATAAAAATAAAAAAAAATTACAAAATTTAAATGTATTAATATTTCTACTAATATAATATTATATTTAGATAAAACTGCATACATCGAGTATGCGATAAAATTTATGATCAACAAAAAATAATAAACATTGAATTTGATTTCAAAATTAAATGTTTGATTTTTAATTAATGAATTTTTCTTTAATAATTCCATGTTTTAATGAAGCTAAAAATATACCTCTTTTGATTGATAAGTATAGAGATTTTATAAAAGGCAAAAATAACCAACTCATTTTAGTTAACAATGGATCTACCGATAATACGCATACAATTTTTAAAAATTTGAAAAAAAAAAATATAAAAACTCATAACATAAAAAAAAATATTGGTTATGGATATGGATTAAAGAGAGGTATAAAAGTTGCAGATGGAAAAGTATTAATCTTTTCGCATGCCGATCTTGAGGTAAATCCAAAAGATATTATTAAATCCATTAAAATTTATGAAAAGCAAAATTTAAATATTAAAAAAAAAATTTTTATTAAGGGACATAGAGTCAATAAAATAAAAAACTATTGGACATTTATGGATATAATTTTTTCGTATGGTCTTACGATAATATGTTCATTAATTTTTAGAAAAAAATTGTATGATATTCATGCCCAACCTGTTCTTTTTAATAAGGAAATTTTAAAAAAAATTAAATATTTTCCCAATGATTTTTCGGTAGATTTAGTTTTTTATTTATACGCAAAACAGTTAAACTATGAAATTATTAGATTTCCGGTTAATTTTAACAAAAAAAAAAGAGTACACGGAATTGGTAATTCTGGTACTATAATAAAAAAATTTCACTCAAGTCTAGAGCAATTTGTTCAATGCTTTGTTATATTGTTTAAATTATAACCAATTTTTGAAATATTTTTGTTTTGTACAAACAGCATCTATGTAGTTACTTTTTTTTATTTTTTTAAAAATCTTAGAATTCTTTTCAATTTTTATTTTATGCAATTCAGGAGAAACTAAACAGATCTTATAATTCAAATCTTTTTTTAAATACCTAAATTCACTTAAATTTTTTGGAAAACCAAAAAAAGTATCATACCAAATCCATCTAGCTTTACCTTTTAGTTTTTTTGCAATTGAAATATTTTCATAATACGAGACTCTTAATGCAATATTTCTGAATCTTTTTTTCGTAAGTTCAATTATCTTTGGAAAAGATGAGTCTAAAAAAAAATAATCTTTGATTTTATATTTTTTTAATAATTTTATTATTTTATCTTCAATTCTCTCTGATTTAACATTTGCAATTAAAGTTTTATGTTTATAATTTTTCAAAAATTTTTCTAATTTTTCTCCTTTTTTAAATGGATCATGAACTACGATAAGTTCTTTTCCACTATCTCTTATATCAATTTCAGCACCATATTTTAAAGGTAATTTTTTTAATTTTGTTATTTTATTGACTCTATGCGCAATTAATTCCATACAAATTTTTATTATTAATTTATAGTTATTTAAAAAAAAAATATAGAAATTTATTTAAAAATGAAAATTAATTTAGGTTTACATCTTGGTTTTGCTGCCACACGATATAATGATCCACGTATATGGACCGATATAGTTAAAAATGAATTTAAATTAAATCATGTACAGTTTGTTTCAGATTTGATTGAACCTAGCTTACCAATAAAAATTATAAATGAGGAAGTAAAAAAAACTAAATTTTATTTAAAAAAAAATAACATTAAAGTAAAGCACGCTATGACTTTGCCAAGGAATAATTTTATGGGGCATCATAATAAAAATATTAGCAATTACTGGAAAAATTGGTTAAAAAAATTTATAAAAATATCAGCAGATTTAGGTGCCGAGGGTGCAGGAAGTTTATTAGGAGTTTATAGTTTTGATACATTGCAAAATAAATTTTTAAAAACAAGAAAACAAATTATTGATGGTTGGGTAGATATTTCAAGATATGCAAAAGAATGTGGATTAAAATATTTAATTTGGGAACCCATGTCAGTAAAACGAGAAATGGGGGAGACCATCAGTTCCACTAATAAATTACATAATGAATTGAACAAGAGATCAAAAATTCCCATACTATTAAACCTGGATGTCGATCACGGTAATCTACTATCTAAAAATAAAGATGATTATAATCCTTATAAAATTATTGAGAAATTAGGGAGTTTAAGTCCTGCTATTCATTTAAAACAAAAAACAAAAGATATTCACGGCCATAAACCATTCATAAAAAAATACAACAAAATTGGAATAATAAAACCAGAAAAAGTAATTAAATATCTTAATAAAACTGGTCTTGAAGAGGTTACACTATATTTTGAATTTTCCTTTAGAGAGAGAGAGCCTTTTGACTCATTAGCCGTAAAACATATTAAAGAGTCTGTTGAATATTGGAGGAGTCATATACGTGAAAAAGATTAAAAAGAAGAGCATATATCTTAAAAAAATTAAACAATTAGAGATTAAAGATGAGATAAAAAAAATAAATAAAAATGAACTATTAGTCAAAGTAGATAGTTGTGGAATCTGTAGCTCAGATTTAAAATTTATCTACACTGGATCAAGAATAAAAAAATTTCCACTAATATTAGGTCATGAAATTTCTGGGACCATAGGCAAAAATAAACATATAATATTTGGAGCAGAAATTCCTTGTAAAAAATGTCCGACGTGCAAAAAAAAAAGGTTAGGGAATCTTTGTGATAATCCGCAATCTGTTGGCTCGAATTTTGATGGTGGATTTTCAAATTACTTCATAATTAAAAAATCGTTATTAAAAAAAATACCTCACATAATCTATAAAAAAAAAAAAGTATTGAAATATGCTTCACTAGCTGAAAGTCTAGCCTGTGTTATTAATGGATTGGAATTAACAAATTTTAAAAAAGGATCTTCAGTAGTTATTATAGGGGCTGGATATATGGGGTTATTATTTACTGCTTTGTCAAAAATAAAAAAAGCAAAACAAATTTTAGTTATAGACTTTGATAAAAAAAGACTTAAATTAGCAAAAAAATTAGGCGCAAATAAAACTTTTAAACCTTCATTAAATGATAAAAATTTGACTAAAAAAATACTTAAATTTTCGTATGGCAACGGATATGATACTGTTATATCAGCAAATAATAATGTTGATTCGCATAACTTAGCATGCAATCTTGTAGCTAAAGGTGGGTATGTAAACATTTTCGGTGGCATACCCAAAAATAAAAGCAACAAAATTTCTATTGATGTAAATTTTATACATTATAGACAAGCTTTTATCTCTGGCTCATTTTCCTCAAATCAAATTCATTTAGAAAAAGCATTTAGAATAATTAAAAATAATTCAATTGATTTTTCAAAAATTATAACTTCTTATGCAAATTTCGACAATTTTATGAAAAAGATTAAATTATTGAAAAATAGAAAAGAAATCAAAGTTTTGTTTAAACCAATTAATGAAAAAAAATTCTTATAAAAAAAATACGAAATTAATTATTTCAGAAATAAATTCTATTTTATCTAAAATTCCTCAGAATCAAACGAATATTTTGATTGAACAAATCATTCTTGCTGAACGAATTTTTCTTGTAGCTATTGGAAGAGTAAATTTATCTTTACAATGCTTTGGTAAAAGATTATCTCATTTAGGTTTTAAGATTGAATTAGTTGGATCTTTAACTGAAAAACCAGCAACAAAAAAAGATTTACTAATAGTTGCGAGTGGGTCTGGAGAAAGTATAGTGCCTCTCCAAATCACAAAAAAAGCTAAAAAGATTGGATGTAAAATCTTACATATTACATCCACAAAAAAATCATCAATTAGAAAAATTGCAAATTTTGTTGTTGAATTAAACGCACCTAGTAAAGTAGATAAGTTAAAAAAAAATGAGGAAAGTTTGTCAGACTCGGCGAGTAAAACGAAAACTTCTGTTCAACCAATGAGCACCCTTTTTGACCAAGCTTTACATATATATGGAGATGTCGTCTCAACAATCATTATTCAAAGATTAAAATTAGATAAATTTAAGCTTTGGAAAAACCATGCAAACTTAGAATAAAATTATGAAAATATTAATACCAATGGCAAGTAAGGATGATGATATTTTTTATAATTATAAAACTATTAAACCGCTAGTAAAATTAGGTGAAAAAACTATGTTTGAAACGTTTGTTGATAATTTTAATTTTGATTATGAATATATCTTTTTGTGTAGACAAGAAGATTTAGTTGAAACAAAATTAATAGACAAAATACAATGCTTAAAAATAAAAAAAAAATTATTAAAATTCCAAAAGATACCTCAAGCGTTTTAGAAACTATTAATTACGCAAAACCTTATTTAAAAAAAAGTGATAAAATTTTAATATGTCACCCAGATAATATTAATTTTTTTTATTCAAAAAAAAAATTGATTGATAAACTTAATGACAACAAAATAGATGGATTAATTTTTGCTTTCAGTGAAGATAGCCAAACTAATACATCAGAAAACAATACGGGCAGGCTAATTGTAAAAGATGATAAAGTTGTAGAAATTATTGAAAAAGCAATAAAAACGAAAAATTCAAAAACTTTAGCGGGTATGTATTTTTTTTCAAGGTGGAGTGAATATTTGAGATTTTCTAAGCTAACAATTGAATTCGAAAAACCTGTGAATGGAAGACTATTTATATCTCAAGTTTATAATCAATATCTTAAATTAAAAAAAAAAATAGAAATTTTTTACGTAAAAAAACACATAACATTTGGATTAATTCCGTATATTGAAGAATATAACTTTTGGTATAAATATTTTAAGTTCAATAAAAAAAAAAAATTAAAGCATAGGTATAACTTCTTAAATTTAATCCCTAGTTGTGGTGAGGGCTCAAGATTTTTAAATAACGATAAAGATAATTTTAAACCGTTAATAAATATTGATGGAAAATCAATGATTAAAAATACTATAGATACATTACCGATAGCAAAAAAAAATGCTGTTATAATTAGATCTGATCATAACAAAAAATATGGATTTAAAAATAAGATAAAAAAGACAATACAAAATACCGAAGTTCTTGTATTAAAAAAAAAAACTTCAGGAATGGCCACAACTTGTTACGAATATTTGAAAAACTATAAGAAGAATAATCCAATACTAATAAGTTCTTGTGATTATTCTGTAATATTTGACGAAAATAAATTGAAAAAAATTATAAATTATTTTAATCCAGATGTAATAGTATGGACATTTAAAAATTATCCTGATGCAAGAATAGCTCCTTTTGCTTATGCATATTGTGAGATAAAAAATGGTAAAGTAAATAGAATTTCAGAAAAGGAACCGATAAGTAACAATCCACATCTAGATCATATTGCGCAAGGAATATTTTATTTTAAATCAAAAAATATATTTATACGTGCATTTAAAAAAATGATAAAAAAAAAGAATAAAGTTAATAATGAATATTATGTTGGAAACTCAATTAATGAATTGATAAAAGAAAATTATAACGTTATACCTTTTGAAGTTGAACAGTATATTTGTCTTGGAACTTTACAAGATTTAAAAGTTTATAATTTTTGGTCAAGTTATTTTAATGATAAAAAGTAAAGCAGCAGTTTTAAAATCTCTTGGTAATTGGCATTATGATGAAATTACTCTAGAAGAGCCAAATAAAGATCAAGCTATAGTTAAAATTATAAAGTCTGGTATTTGTAGCACTGATGTCGTTAGGTCCATGGAGTTTGGTTTTTACTCGTACCCAATAGTTCCAGGTCATGAAATGTTAGGTAGAATTTATAAAATTAGCTCGACTAATAAGAACTTTAAAGAGGGAGATAAAGTATGTATTTATCCACTCATTACCAAATGTTCAGGAGATTGCTGTAATAGTTGCAACACTGTATATGGAATCGCTAAAGCCCCAAACCTTTGCTCAGACTACGATTTTTTAGGTTCTAGAAGTCATGGTGGGTATTCTGAATACGTTTCAACGCCTATTAAAAATTTAGTTAAAGTGCCCGATAGATTAGATGATAATTTAGCTGTGTTTACTGAACCTGCCTCAGTAGCATTACATGCATTTAGACTGGCATTACAGGATAGAAAATTTGATACTGTAGCGATATTTGGTTTGGGACCAATAGGAATTTTGTTAGCATCATGGTGTAAATTTCATAAGATTAGAAAAGTTATTGGAATTGACAGAAATGAGAATAGGTTTAAAAATTTTTCTGATTTAGGTTTTACTGACATTGTTAATACTGCAAAACATGACGTAATTGAAAAAATAAAAAAATTTACAAATAATGATGGTATTGAAGTTGGTTTTGAATGCTCAGGTTCTGAAATATTGTTAAATAAAAGTATTATATCTTTAAAAAAAAGTGGAAAATTAATTGTTTTAAGTAATCAAATAAAACCTGCCAAATTAAGTGTGGAATCCTTAAATAAAATTTTAAGACAAGAAATCATTATTAAAGGATCATGGAGCTCAGTAATCGAACCACAAAATGAATGGGAGGAAAGCCTAAGTATGCTTGATGAAAAAAAACTTGAAATAAAAAATCTTATATCACACAATTTTAAGTTTTCGGATGCCCCCCATTTATTTAAATCTATGCATAAAAAAGAATTTAAATTTTCAAAAGTACTTTTGTCTCTCTAAATATTTAAATTAAATTTTTTTATAATTTTCCATTCCAATTTTTTTTCATCATTTATTACCAACGAAATATTTGAAACCTTTAATTTTTTTGGAATTATAATTTTATTTTGTAAATTTTTTTTTAAATTACTACTCATATTACCATAAAATAAACTTACATGAGGATCAAATATTTCACTTTTTTTTTTTGAAAATTTTAAAAAAGATCGGTTTAATTTTTTCAATTTCTTAGATAACCTAATCCTTATATAAAAAGATTTGAAAAATTTTCTTTTAAACTCACATCTTACTGTTTCAATTGTAAAACTCTTTAGAAGCTTACTTTTATATCTTAAAAAATTTTCAAAAAATTTTATTTTTTCTTTTTCACTAAATGAGAAAATTGTGAGATGGTGTTTGAATTTTGGACATATATAATTAGTAGAAACTATTTTCTTAATTTTATCTAATTTTTTAGATGTATTCTTTTCAAAACACAACCAAATAGAATAATTATTCATATAGAATCATTTTTTTGTTAAAACAATTATAGGATATTGAAAATTTTTCACAAAAAATTGTGGGAAATTTTTTTCTAAAAAACTTAAAAAAATAAACATTACTTTTCCTAAAATATTATTTGGGAAAATCATCTTTTGATGTTGAGCTGAGAAAGATCTCCAAGGATAAAACTTAACTACAGCAATTTTTGAGAACTTTTTCCACCATTCTAAATTATAACAATAAAAATAAATTTTTTTTTTTTTACTTTTTATTTTTAGTATTCTTTTTATTTTATTTATAATAGTTTCTGGATTGCTATACACAATTATTAAAGGTCTATCTTTTTTTAATATTTTCAACAATTTATTGATTGCCTTAGTCTGTTTTTTTTTTTCTATGTGATACAATGTATGAAGACTAATGATACAGTCAAAATAATTTTCTTTAAAATTAAGTTTTAAAAAATCGTTGCAATAAAATCTACCTTTTATTCCTATTTTTTTTTTTGCCTGATTTATTGCATCTTTTGAAAAATCAACACAATGTCTTAATTTAAAGTTTCTCGAGTATTTTAGATATTCCTTGTATTGAATTGGTCCTGATGCGAAATCTAACAAATTGTCACCTTTCACAGGTATATGATTTAATATTTTTAATCTACATGAAGAAACATATTCTTTTGCGCAATCTCTTAAATCCTCAAATAATTCAGCATCTTTAAAATTATTAGAAATTATAGACCAACCCTTGCTGTCATAAAATTTTTTAACGTTCTTCATAACTAAAAATAATATAAATGTATTATTTATGTAAATAGATTATTTATTATATGTTAATAAGTTAAAAAATTGAATTGATCAAATTTTATGTCACTAGCAATAGATATAATTGGGACAAATTTAAAAAGTGCTACAAGAATATACAATATAAATTTTTGCATTTATTTGAGTAAAAGAGATTTAAAAAAAACAATATATATATTTTTAGTAAAAGATTATTTTGATATTTTAAAAAAATATAAAAATCCAAAAATTAAATACATCGTAAAATCAAATATCTATTCAAAAATTTTACCTCGTCTAATTTGGATGCAATTTTTACTTCCTATTGAATTGAAGATTTTAAAAGTAAAAGAATTATTTTCTCCTATGAATTTTGGCCCACTTTTGTTAAAATGGATGAAAATTAAATTAATTCTAGGTTTACATTCAAATTTACCCTGGAAATACTTTAAAAAAATGCCTGGAACATATTTCAAAAAGATTTTTACAAAATTTTTGATGGAACGTTCAATAGCTCACGCAGATTTGTTAATTGTTCAATCCAACACAGCTAGAAATGAAATTCTAAACTTATTGTCTTTAAATAGCAATAAAGTAAAAAAGATTTATCCTGGTATAAATAGGTCCTTTTTTAAATCTAATAATCGTAATAATTTAAAAAACTTTGACTACAAAGATTACTTTCTCAATATCTCATCAACAGTTAAATATCATAACATTTTAAATGTTCTCAAAGCTTACAAAAAATTTAAAGCGAAAAAGATAAACTTACGATTTGTATTCGTAACGCAAGTGTTGGATAAGTCTTATTTTTCTCAAATACAAAGTTATATTAAACAAAACCTAAATAAAAAGGATGTTATTATATTTAAAAATTTAGATCAAAAATATTTAATTAATTTATATAAAAATGCCAAATTTTATATTTTTACATCTTATTGTGAAGTTTTTGGAATGACACCTGTAGAGGCAATGATCAATAAATGTCCTGTGTTAATTTCAAAAACTTCATCATTAAAAGAAGTTAATAATGATGCGGCACTTTATTTTAATCCAGATAAAATTGATAGTATCTATAATTCAATGAGTGAGATTTCTAGAAATAATAAGTTAGCAAAAAAATTAATTAAAAAAGGAATAAAGAATTCAAGAAGATATTCTTGGAAAAAAACTGTGGAAAAAACATGTAAATATTTAGCTTGTTGATTTCGTAACCATATAATTGCCTATGAACAAAGCATCCATGTCGGTCCTTATTAAGCAATCTAATGCTTCATCAGGCCTCATTACAATAGGTTCATTCTCATTAAAAGAAGTATTTAATAATATTGGTACTCCTGTAATTTTATAGAAAGTTTTTATTAATTCGTAAAATTTATCGTTGTTTAGCTTATTGACAGATTGGTATCTTGCAGTTTCATCAACATGAGTAACTGCTGGTATTAGATTAATCTTATCTTTTTTGACAGAGGCAATCGTAGACATATAAGGGCTACTATAATTCGTATTAAACCAGTCAGATTGATATTCCTCCATTATTGAAGGCGCAAAAGGCCTAAAAGACTCACGCCTTTTAATTTTAGAGTTTATAATATTTCGCATATTTGGATTTCTTGGATCAGCTAAGATTGATCTATTCCCCAAAGCCCTTGGTCCAAACTCCATTTTATTTTGAAACCATCCAATTACCCTACTTTTAGAGATCATTTCAGCTGCCAATTCAATTACATCTCTTTTTTCTGAGAAGTATCTGTATTGTAAATTACTTCCATGTAATTTACTTTTTAATATTGCTTTGATCTCACTATCTTTATAACATTGTCCTATATAAGGATTTTCTGTATTTTGAATTGTCTTATTATTTATAGATGCTACCACTAACGCAGCACCTAAAGCTCCACCATTATCACCAGGAGCATAGGGTATAAAAATATTTTTAAAATACTTTTCATTGTTAGTGATTATTCTATTGGCGGATGAATTCAAACCACATCCACCAGCATATACTAGATTTTCAGAATATTTCATTTTGGAAATATCGGTTAATATTTTTTCAAAAAAAAATTCATAAACCTTTTGAACCGATGCAGCAAGATCTTTTAAAAAACTTTCATCGCTTTTAATTTGAAATGATTTTAAATTAAATAATTTTATTAAATTTTCATTAAATATGTTATCAATTATCATTTCATCACTCACAATATATCTAAAATTTGATTTTTGATGATTAAAATAATTTAGATTTAATTTAAAAGAATTATTTTGATTAATAAATAAATTATTTTTCAATAAATCAAAATATTTTGGGTTTCCATACGCAGCCATACCCATAATTTTATATTCATCTCCGTAATTATTGAATCCCATAAATTGGGTCATAGCATGGTAAAAAATACCTAAAGAATTCGGAAAAAAATATTTTTTAATTATTTTGATTTTGTTTTTTTTACACTTAGAAATAGCTACGCTTACAAAATCTCCTGACCCATCTATCGATAGTCCAACTGCATCATTAAATTTTGAGGGGTAGTACGCTGATGCAATATGTGCAATATGGTGTTCAATATTATGAAATTTTACGTTAGTATTAATATTGAAATTATTTAATAAAGTTTTTTTTTGATTTATTTTTTTTACTATTCTTTTGATTGTAATATCTTTATTTTTAAATAAGTTTTTTAAAAAAAAAATACTTTTAGGTAATAAATTACTAATCGGGTTTGTGTTAAATGCAATATCAGTAACGTCATTTTCATTTATCCCAGCTTGATCTAAACATTTTCTTATAGAGTTGATTGGAAAACCTGAAAAATGTTTTTTTCTAATTATTCTCTCTTCCTCAAATCCCGCCTCTAATTTACCATTAATAATTAAACACGCCGATGAGTCAGCATGGTTAGCGTTAATTCCAAGCACGATTGACATATTTATATAATTTATTATTTGAATTATAATAAGCTAAAATAAAATTAAAACATATTATATTTAACATCTTAAAGTTTCATAAGATACCTTTTAAGTTATGATCTTATTATAGATTTGACGTATAATTATTTTTGATATAGCTAATTTGTAGTTGATAAATAAATAATTTTTAAGGCCTGAGTTTGATTAGTTTAATTGATAAAAAAAATAATTTTAATTTTGATAATATTTTTAAATGGCTAATAATTTCTATTCCCATTTCTATAATTATCGGTAATTTTGTTTTAAATATAAATGTATTATTAATTAACATTTTATTCATTTATTTATTTTTGAAAAAAAAAATTAATTTTCACAAACCAATAATATATATATTTTTTTTTATATTTATTTCTATTGTAATGAATAATTTGATTACAACTGATCATTTTTTAAGCGGTAAAGCTTCACTTGGAATAATGAGATTTTTAATTCTCTTTGTAGCTTTAATATTTTTTTTTGAAACATATGAAAATAAAAAATTTTTTTTTAATATAATTTTTTTCTTAATTATTTTTGTTTTAATCGATGTATTGATACAGTACGTATTTGGTAGAGATATATTTGGCAATGAGTTTGCTACCTCTCACGGAAAAAGATTGTCTGGTCCTTTTGGTGATGAATTAGTTGTAGGCGCTTATCTATCAAAGTTATTTTTTTTGGGACTTTTCTACCTATTTTATAAGACTAATAATAAATATCTTTATGTTTCTTATTTATTATTGGCAATAATAGTAATATTTTTAACACAAGAGCGGTCAGCTTTCTTTGTAAGTTTGTTGGCTTTTACTTTTTTTATATTTTTTTTTCAAATAAAAATAAAATATAAAATCGTTTTATTTGGCTTTTTATTAATAATTTTATCTTTATTTATTAAATATGATGAAACTACTTCAAAAAAATATTTTCATCAAACATTTTTGCAACTAGGTTTAAGTGATGAGATTCATAAACGGGGTGGACAAGAGCATACCATAGACACTTTTTGGGACAGTAGGTATGGAGCACATTTTTTGACTGCTTTACAAATTTTTAATGATAATAAGATATTAGGGAGTGGGATTAAAACATTTAGAAAAAACTGTGGATTAAAAAAATATGAAAATATAAATTCAAAATATTACTCAAGAAGGTGCAATACTCACCCACATAATATTTATCTTGAAATACTATCAGAAGGAGGATTAATTTTATTTATACCCTTTTGTACTCTCATATTTTTTCTGTTAATAAAAAATATAAGTAATTTAATCAATAATGAAAATTATAATAATTCTTTGGTAAATCTATGCTTACTTATAATTTTATTTTTCCCAATTCAGACAACAGGATCTTTTTTTTCAACTTTTAATGGTGTATTTTATTGGTTTTGTTTATCTTTAATTATACATAATATGAAATTACAATTCTTTAGAAGTCCTTTTCAAAAATAAGATCAATATTATGTAGAAAACTAAACTTATAATTATGCTTATAAATATTTTAGATATTAAAATAAAGATAATATAAGGAATGATACTAATTGCTATATAAATAATAAACACATATTTTTTATTAAAAAAATTAGTTAAATAGTGGTGTAGATGATTTTTGTCAGCGTCAGATATTGATTTACCCGATAATATTCTAGAAAAAACTAATCTGGTCATATCTAAACCAGGTATAAAAAATATTAAAAATATTTCATCACAAAGTAAGTTTTTGTATAAGTTATAATCTCTAATATAGAGGATTGATATAAAGATACTTAGTGCTGATATCCCAGAGTTTCCTAAAAAAGATTTATTTGCTAAGTTCAATATTAGGCAGTAAAGGAGACACGAAAGCATTAAAATTTCCAATTTAAAAAATTGTCCTCTTTCAAGGGCAAGAATAATTATAAAAAAGATACTGACTGATATTGCAACTCCATTAAGACCATCTATAAAATTCATAAAGTTATAAAAAATGTAAATGAAGAATATAGTTATAAAAATTGAGGATTGATTAAGGTAAATTGTTTTATCTATTAACTCTTTAAAGATTAATGAATTCAAAATTAAATTTTGATCAAAAGGTATTGTTATTAGTAATGTACCAAAAATAAGAAAGGATTTAGTTTTTGGTGATAAATCTTTTATGTCGTCATAATAGCCAAGTAAATAGAAAAAATTTACGAGTATAATCATTATAATATCAAATTTTAAATTAAATTCTTTGAAAAATAATATGTCAAAAATAAAATATAAGTTTAAAGTTATTAAAATTATGAAACCGTTTATTAGAGATATTGGAACTTTATGTATTTTTCTTTTTGAGTTTGGTACATCATACAATTTTAGAATTGTAGATATTCTTTCACGCAGTATCCCAAGAGCAAATAACAAAAAAATAAAAAATATATACTGATAAAAAAAATTTTTGGTTAGTTCCATTTGAATAATAATATACTCTGTAATTATGTTTTTGTTAATTTAAAAACTTTTTTACTCCCGAATTATAAAAATTCTATTGCTTGATAAAAAACTTATAATAATATTTTTCTTGTATATTAAATTTATTATTTCTATAAATTGTACATAGATTTAAATCGTACATACAAAGTCTATTTAAACTAAGATTATAATAATTATCTTGACTAGTTAAAATTCGTTCATATTTTTGCTCTTCATTATATATTTTAGGAATAAAACTTCTCGTTTCGCCATATTCAATGATTCTAGAACTTTGTTTATAGACAAAGGATGTTAAAAAGATAAAAATTGTAAAAAAACATAAATTTTTAATTTTTTTGGTATCATAAAAATTCATAAAAAAAATTGAAATTAAAATAAGCGATGTAATAACATAAGAATATCCAAATCTATATACTGGAAACTTTAGAAAAAATAAAATACTTCCAAATAAACTTACACATAATGATAACTTTAGACTAGTTACATTATATATTCTTTTTTCTTTTTGGTCGTATCTTAAGTATAAAATAATCAACAATAATATTATTATGTAAGGACTTAAGATTTTTTTGATTTTATTGAAATGGTTTTTAGACCATGTGGAAAGCCAATTGAATTTCTTACTGTAGTCATCGATGGAAATAGCTTTATCCAAACGATTTGGCCAATCTTTTGCATACGCTTCAGTTGATCGGCTTTCTCTAATAATTTTTGTTTTATCTGACCAAACTAAATCAGTAAAACATGTATTAAGTTGAGGGTAAATCATGCAACCTGATGTAATAATATTTCTGATTATCCACAAAACTAAAAATAATGAGGGAATAGAAAAAATTGCTTTTTTAAATGAAATTTTATTTTTAAAAAAAATATAAGCTGGAATTAAAATAGATGAAATTAAAGTTACTTTATTTAAAATTGCATAAATCGAAATTAAATATATTTTATTGAAATTTTTATAATCAAAATTACGTATATTTATCAATTTAGAAATTAAATAAAAAAAAAATAAATGTCCGATAGCATCATTACCAAACTCACTATAGCGATTTATTTTATATGATATATAAAGTATCACTAAAGAGGAAAAGTATATCGAAGTATAATTTATTTTTTTATTGGTCCTCTTAATTATAAAATTTGAAATATCACCTAAAAAATAAAAAGTCAAAAAACAATAAATTGATAATAACGGTATAAGAATACCTTCATCACTGAAAATAATGTTATTATTTAAAGCCGAAGCGTATTGAATGATAGAGATATGACCAAATCTACCATGCAAATTGAACAAACCAAATATAATTTTTTCTTCATTTAAAATTCTTATGAATGGTAAATGATATAATCCTGCGTCTGGCCTATAAACAGTATCAAATAAAATTAACATAAAACCAAAAATAGTAATAACTGTTATAAAAATCATTTCTTGAATGGAAAAAAAATTTTTTTTAATAAAAAAAATAATTATGATTAAAAATATGATAACAGAATTAATTAAAGGTTTAAGAGGGCTAAAAAAATTAATCAGTAGTGCAAGAAGAGACAAATAGATAAATCCTATTATGGCAACTTCAGAAATACTTTTTAAATCATTACTTTTTTTATTAAAAATTATTTTACCAACTATTAAATAAATTATGTTGGTAAATACTACGGATGATATTAAAGTGAACATAAAGTATACAATTTATGAAACTTTCTATAATTATACCAGTTTATAATGAAAAAAATACTATCCAAAAAATTTTAAGGAAAATTAAAGAAGTAAATTACTTTGAAAAACAAATTATAATTATTGATGATGGCTCAACAGACGGTACATATGAATTAATTAAAAATTTTGGTTTTCTGAGTGAACATAAAATTATTAGGCATAGTGATAATTCTGGCAAAGGTTCAGCTATAAAATCCTCCATTAACTATATTTCTGGAAATGTTGTAATAACCCAAGATGGAGATCTAAAGTATGATCCAAGCGATTATAAGAATATTATTAATCCTATAGTTAATAAAGAAAATAGAGTTGTACATGGTTCGAGAGTATTAAATAAAAAAAGATATAACCAAAAAAATTTTATTTCCAATTTTAGAATTTTTTGCAATCATTTATTATCTCTGATTACAAATATACTTTATAATCAAAATTTAACTGACGCCCACACATGTTATAAAGCGTTTGATGTTAATATTTTTAAAAAAATAAGCCTCAGAGAAAATGATTTTGCTTTTTGTCCAGAAATTACTGCAAAGGTATCAAAATTAGGTTATAAAATTCACGAGGTACCGATCAATTATATTGGCAGAAATTATGATGAAGGAAAAAAAATTTCTTTTTATGATGGATTAAAGGCAATTATTGTATTAGTCAAATATAAATTCATCGAATAATTAATTAAAAAATGTCGTTAAATTTTTTTAAAAAAGAGCAAAAAAAAATAATTTTACAATTTATTTTATTATTACTTATTTTTATCATAACAAATTTTTTTTTAAATGCTTACATCGTTAGCAAATCTTCTTTTGAGGAAAGAATGATAAGCAAGCTTGGCTATTGTAATAAACATGGGTATGGTTTTATAAAAAAATTTAAAAAAAAATATAATTTAAAAAATAATACTTATATTTTACATGATAAAGAAAATTATCCTTATCCTGGATGGGTTATTGACCAATTTATTAATCCAAAGAATTTTGAATACAAGATTTATATCAACCCAAAAAAAGCACCAATAAATGAGGAGATAATAGAGAAGGAATTTAATTGCTTTATAACACTAAATGATTGAATTATTTAACATAGCTTTTGTTTCTATTACAATTTTTACAATATTTAACTCTACTAATATTATTTTTACAAATAACTCTAACAACCTATTTTGTAATATCTCTCTAAACCTAATCATTTTTTTTAATGTTTGTTTATTTCTCTCCTTCTTTAATAAAACTATCGATTATTTATTTTATATATTAATTTTTCTTTTTTTAATAAATCTAAGAAGTTTTATTTATAATTTAAAAAAATTTAATTACCTTTTTTTTATTTTACTAAACTTATGTTTTTTTTTTAAAATATCTGCAGATCCCTCATTGGGGTGGGATGGAATTGCAAACTGGTATCCAAAAGTTTATAATTTTTTAAATTCTGGAACTTTTTTTACATTGGACAATTATCCACGACATAGTTATCCACATCTGGGCTCTTATATTTGGGCAGTTTTTTCAAATTATTCTTTTTTAGAATATGAATACTTGGGTAGATTAATATATTTCTTCTTATACATAACTTCAATTTTTCTAACTATTTCTTATGATAAAAAATTTCATTACAAAAACATACTTATCATCCTAATTTTATTTATAATCAGTTTCGACTTTGATCTTTTTAAAGGCTATCAGGAGTACTTAATTTTTAGTTTTATAAATATTTTTGTTATTTTTTTTTACAATGAAAAAAACACCAGGTATTTTGGTTTATTAAGTTTGTTGATATTAAACATAATAATTTGGCTCAAAGATGAGGGTCTAATTTACTCTATTCCTATATTGATAATGTATCTTACAAAAAATAATAAGATTATAAGTCTTAAAAATGCTTATTTTATTTCTACTTACTTTATCATTGTAATTTTTAAATTTGTAATGATGAGTTATTTGGCAAGTAGTCATCAATTAGGTGGTTTTGTGATCTCACAAGTTTTTAAAGAACTTTTTAATTTTTCGACAATTATTGAGGATATGGTTTTAATATTCAAACATTTTATGATTAGTTTTTTTAAATATCCAATTTGGCTTTTCTTGATATTATTTTTATTATTTCCTTCAAAAAAAAATAAAAACAATAAACTATATAAAAATACATTTTATACATTTGTCTTTTGTATACTTATCAACTTTTTAATATTTCATTTACAAAAAAAAGAATTTCTAGAGTGGCAATTGACTACAGCTTTAGATAGATTAAACTTAATGCTATCAGCCTATTTTTTATACTATATTTACTTTAATTTAAACCAATATTTGAAAACTTTTTTTAAAAATGTCTCAGATAATTAAATTAAGGAACCTTTTAGTTTTTAAGAAATTATACTTATTTATAATATGGTTTTTTATTTTAACAGGTATAAATACAAATTTAGATCATTTTTATGTTAACTTTTATGATAATATAGATAACTTATTTATATATTTGTTATATTCTTTCAGATTATATGTTCAATTTTTAATTTTTTGTTGTTTAATATTTTTAAACCTTAAAGAAAATTTTAAATTTAAAGAAATCAATATTTTTTTTTATATATTTTTTTTTTACAACCTAATCCAGATTATATCTTTACTTTTAAGTGAAAATACAAATCTTAATATTATATATAATATTTGTTCAGTAAATGTTTTACTATTTCTAAATCTTATTTTTTATAAAGAAAAACAAGATATAAAGAAAATTTTTTATTTTTTTATTTTAACACTTACTTTGATTTTTTTATGGTTTTATTTAGAGAGAATTATTAGCTTAATTATGGACAACAAATTATTTTATGGACATTATACTAGAAATGTCGAATTTTTACCTGATATAATTTCACCAAGATCTTCTGGCTTAGGAAGAATAGCACTGATTATACTATTATTTTTTCTTATTTTTTTTAAAATAAATTCTCTTAAAGAAAAAATATTCTTAACAGTTTTTATAATCCCAGGAATTATTCTCACTCAGTCAAGAATTATAATTTTACTGTATTTGATAATTTTTATAGCTTTATCATTTTCGAAATATTTTAGTTTTGATAATTTACAATTTAAAAATTTTAAAAAAAATTTAACTTTATTACTCATAATTCCCATTATTTTTTCTTTAATCATATCCCAATTCAAAGAGAGTAATATAAATTATTTGAAAAATGAATATTTTAAGTCAGTTGGAAAAAAAGAGCTGGTTAATGAGCAAACAAATCAAAATTATGAATTGTTGAGAACAATTAATCCAACTTCCTTTACATCGTATAGATTTGAGCATTGGAAAGAAGTAATTAGTAGATCTAAGAAAAATAATTTACTAGGCAATGGCACACAAGCAGATAGATATTTAATCAATCAGAGTGTTTCAAATAGTTTATTATATTTTTACAGTAGTAGTGGTTTATTTGGTGTTTTTTTATTTATACTGATTTTTTTTAATTTATTTAAAAAAACGAAAATATTAATTTTAAACTTAAAAAGTGCAAAACCTAAAAATAAAAATTTAATTTTTTCAACTATGGTAATCGCAATATTATCAATTAGAAGTTTAGTAGAATCATCTTTCGCAGTATTTGGAATAGATTATGTCCTTTTTATTACTAGTTTGTATGTAATATCAAATGAAAAAAAAACCTAAAATAAGTATTATCACAATAGTAAAAAATGGAATGCCATTTATTGAGGACTCATTGGAGTCTTTTAAACTTCAAAATTACAAAAATAAAGAATTAATAGTTGTTTATACTAAATCTCAAGATATGACTTTAGATATATTAAACTCAAAAAAATACATTAAAAGAATTTTAATAGATAATGTTTCAAAAAATCTTTATGGTTCAATAAATACTGGTTTAAAATATGCTAAAGGAGATTTAATTGGTATTTTACACTCTGATGATATTTTTTACGACAAAAACGTACTATCTAACGTTGTAAAAAGTTACAATAACTCAAACTTTGATTTAGCTTATGGGGATATAATAATATCGAAAAAATATGAGATCAATATTCCTTTAAGACTTTGGAAGAGTGGCAAATTTGTTTCTAGAAAGCTAAGTTTTGGATGGATGCCACCACATACCTCAATTTTTATATCAAAAAAATTGAAGAATAATAAATATTCAACCAAATATAAAGTATCTTCGGACTATGATTACTTATTAAAGTTATTCCAAAAAAAAATAAAAATAAAATACTTAAATAATTTTATTACAATAATGCGAACAGGAGGTCTTAGTAGCAAGTATCTTTTTCTCAAATACGTTGAAGATAATAAAATCTTGAAAAAGTACTATAAATTTTACTTCATTATCTCAATTTTAAAAATTTTAAGAAAGTTGAATCAATTCTTTTTTTTCAAGGGATTTATAGAACAAAATAAATTTTTAAACTTATTTATTGAAAAAAAATATAAATTTATAAATAATGTTAATGAACTTTTAAAAGAAAAAAATTTTGTTCTATCAGCTTTTAATATGGCTTTTCTATCTTTTGTTCATAATAAGATACCTTTAAATAGAAAATTTCTATATTTATGGCCTGATGGAATATTGTCAAAATTTTTAATAAATTTAAATAAAATTCCAGGAAGAAAAGTTCTTACTCGTCTTAGATCAAATTTTAGATTTAAGAATGTTTATTTAATTTCAAGCAAGAATTTAAAAAATATAAGATATATTAGAACAAAATTTAAGAATAAAAAATTTTATTTCGTAGAAGCTCCATATGGCGATCCAAATTATATATTTAAAATAATCACTAAAAAAATAGGAAATGTTGAATCGGATAGCCTTCTTTTATTAGGACTACCAACCCCAAAACAAGAAATTATAGCAGCTAAATTATCAAATATGTTTCAAAATATGAAAATTATTTGTCTAGGTGGTGCTATTAACTATAATTCAAAAGATACAAAGGTTCCACCAAAGATATTTGAAAATTACTTTGAAAGTTTATGGCGACTTCAAAATGATACACTTAGAAGATCGTTAAGATTATTTTATTCATTAATTATTTTTATTAAAAGATTTTTATTTAGTGAACTAAAAAATTTAAAATAGATGATCGTTTGGACTTGTGATTTTAGAGAAAATTCTGGTGAAGGTAAACTGGCAAGACTTTTTTTAAATCAACTTTATTATAAAAAAATTAATTATATTAAAGTAAATTCTCCAGATGCTAGTTACATTATAAAATATGGAAGAATATTCTGTATTAAAAAAAAGAATTATATTAATTATGACAAATTTTATTATAAATATGTTTATCCATTAATTGGTTGTATTTATTCTTGGTATTATTTCTTTAAAAAAGAAAAGTTTATATACTTGAATTATCTACCTTTATGGAATTTCATAATCCTTTTATTGCTTGCTCCCAAGACAATATTAGGACCCATAACCGGATCTGGTAGATATGGTAAAAACTTATTAAGAAATACTTTTCCGTTAATTTATAAAATTTCAAAAATCATTTTAAATATTAGGTATAACAAAGTCATTTTTGCTACTGATAACCTCAAAAAATATTTTAAAAATGATATGAACAATAAAAATTTCAATTTCGTTCTAAACTATTTAGTATCAAAAAAAAGAAAACTTAGGAATAAATCAAAAAAAATCGTTATTTATTATAGAAAACACAAAAACAAAAATAATGATTTTTTTCTAAACTTAGTGAAATTTTTAACAAAAAAAAAAATTAAGATCTATTGCATTGGAGATAAAATTAACAATAAAAATGTAAAAAATTTTGGATTTGTAAGTCACAAAAAAAATATAGAAATTATAAAAAAATGCAAACTTGGGATTAATAGTAGTGAAAATTTTTTTTCATTTTTTATGATGGACTGCATGAATTCATCTATTAAAGTACTTTGTGATAGTAATTCTAAAAATGGGGGATTTAATTATAAAAAAAATATATTATTAAGCAACTATAATAATCTGGATCAAACCTTTAATCTTATTTATAATTTTATAAAAAAAAAGTAGTTCAAAATTATTTTTAGTAAGGCAAACAAATTTCCAAAAAATCTCTGGATTTTTAAATTTACAAGATTAAGAAAAACAAAAATTAAGGACGCTATCAAAAAAGATAAAAAACTAAGTCGATTTTTTTTTAAAAAATAATATCTATTAACAAGTTCTTTCTTACCAAATTCAAAACTTTTTCTTTTTATAAAATTTTTGTGAAAATATTTTGCCTTATTGACGATGACCAATTTACCTTTTTTCCTTGCTCTGTGACTAAAATCTAGATCTTCAAGATAACTATAATTTGAAAAAAAATTATCGAAATTAATTTTAAGATTTGATTTATATATAACTGCATTTGTTGATAACCAATCTACTTCAGTATTTTTTTTTACATTCGTTATTTTTGAATGCCACCCTGAAGGACTTACTCTACCAATACGGTTATCATAAATACCTAATTTTTTTGATAATTTTGATTTTTTTAATTTATCGAAGATACTGTCTTGTTTTTCATCAGAAATATTAAAAGAATACCCGATGTAATCATTTTTTTTTATAAAATTTTTCATATTTCTAAAAGAACTGTAATTAAATGAAATATCGTCATCTAGAAACATTATGTAATCATTATCTCTTTTTGTCTTTTTTATTCCTAAATTACGCTGATATGCAATTGATGGTTTAGATTTTATAAATTTAATAATAAGTTTGATTGAAATTAATTTTTCTTTTATATAACCTTCATTTACAGCATTTGAACTATCCACAATTATAATTTCATTAAAAAAGAATTTATTTTTTTCTAATGTCTTTATTAATTTTATTAATCTTCTTGGTCTATCTTTTGTAGGAATAATAACTGATAATTTCATATCTTATAAAAATTCCTGAGACCTTTAAAGGGTAAAAAAAATATAAGATGTAGAAACTGTAATAGTATAAAATAAATATTATCTAAATTATAAAACCAAGAGAATGAATTAAAAATTATAAGTATTAGCTGGATATAAATAAATTTTCTGAAGTAGAAAAGATTTTTTATATAATAAAATCTAGCAGCTAAAGTTATTAATTCTTTAAAAAGTATCAAAAATAAAAAATAATAAACATTTTGATTTATAATTGAAAAAATTATTCCACCGACGAATGGGATCAAAAATAAAAGCTCTATTTTACTACTTTGCTTTGATTTGTTTGCAATATCATAATAATCAATAATCATTTTAGAGTATGAACCTAAAGTTGTTATTAAAAAAAAGACTTTTATTAATTCAAAATATTTTATTGAATAGGCTGAACCTAACCAAAATTTAAGTAATGTGTCTAAAAAAAGGTATAAAAATAAAAAAGATGTAAATATATATATGCAATAGAATACACTAGAGTAACTTAAATTATTGTTTTCATTTTTATTTTTTTTAAATGTCTTAGCAATGAATATATTGTTATAAGCAAGCAATGGATCACCTAACTTTGAGGTTATTTGCTGTGAAATAGTATAATAAATAAAAATGAGGTTATCTAAAAAAATTTTAATTAAATATTTATCTAAGTAATTATATATTTGATTAAGAAAAGTGTTTAGGGTCATCCATTTTAAGTTATTAATACAATCATCTGCAAAACTTTTTGAATATTTAAATTTATAATTATTTAATTTATTTAACACAAAAATAAACATCGCTATCACAACAATGAATTTGACGATTAAGGAAATGAAAAAAATGTTTATGTTTATATTATAAAGTACAAAAAATGAAGGTATAGATAATGAAATACTATAAAAAAATAAGTTAAAAAAACTAAGAAGTTTGTAATTTAAACTGCCCTTATAATAACCCTCAAGAGTGAGATATATATTGGTTAAAAATAAACCAAGTAAAATTTTTAAATCGGTTAACTCTTTTATAGCACTTAGTTGAAAATAATTAATTATAGATAGGAACAGCAAAAAAATTAATAAAGTAAACAAAAATGAGAATAAAAATGTAAATATTATAGAGGTAAAAAAAATATTTAAATGAGATATTTTTTTCTTGGCGATATTAATAGTTGTAATTTTACCAATATTTAAATTTGTAATTATCGCAATTGTCAAAACAAAATGACTAATTAAAAAATTTGAGTAATCTTCAGGACTAGAAAATTTTAAAAAAATTGGTATAGAAATTAAAGATATAATTATAGAAAAAAAGCTCGGAAAAGAGTAAAATAAGGTCCCTATTATATATTGCGATTTAAAAATTTGTTTTAATATCTGCATACTTATAAAGTGAATTTATAATAATTAAAAAATTTTTATAATATGAACAAAACAATAGTTATACCCTGTTTTAATGAAAAAAAAACAATTATAGAAATATTAGATAAAGTTAAAAATAATCTAGAGAAAGAGGATGAAATAATTATTGTTGATGATTTTTCAAGTGATGGAACAAGAGAGATTTTAAAAAATTTAGAGGATAAGTCTATAAAAGTTCTCTACCATGATAAAAACTATGGGAAAGGTAAAGCTCTGAGCACAGCCTTTAAAGAAAAATTAAATGAAATAGTTATAATTCAAGATGCAGATTTAGAGTATGACCCAAATGATTATAGTCAACTTTTAGAGCCATTTATCAAGACTAATGCAGAAGTAGTATATGGATCTCGTTTTTTAGGATCAAACAAATA
>MDSZ01043841.1_pt1 | contig 42882 bp, 37 predicted proteins | sample 811201 | NCBI WGS metagenome assembly MDSZ01 (sample SAMN05326647, study PRJNA326480) | marine metagenome | isolation source: seawater | place: Indian Ocean: North | collected 2010 | reverse complement strand
GGCGGCAGGGGCCTGGGCTTTTTGATTTTGCCTTCCTTGAGCAGACGCTGTTTTTCCGCTTCGATCTCTTTCAAAAGTTCCGACGCCGGCGGGTCGTTGGGGTCTTGGGGAACCAGTCGGCCCATGACGGCGAGCTGGAGGATGGCCTTGCGCAGTTCGGTGACGTTTTCCTTGACGGTGTACAGCTCGCCGAAGTGCTGCTGGATAAAGTCCCAGGCCGAGCCGTCCGGCGCGTCGAGCAGTTGTTTGATGGCGGCGGTATGGACGGCCAGCCGCTTCTCCTCCCGCTGCTTGCGCAGCGTTTCCAGTGCATCGCAACGGGCCATCAACTGGTCGATGCGCTCGACGATGCGGTGTTGTTCCTCCAATGGAGCAAGAGGGACTGGAAGCTCCAGAAATTTTGCAATGGATACGCCACCAATGATGCCAGTCATCGCTGCGCTGAAGGATTCTCTGAATACAGGAGAGAGATACAGATAGAGGATGAATTTCGAAGGAATCCCGCCAAAAAGTTCATTGGCGAACAGCTTGTTTCCAAAACAGATATCCTGCTCTGTGATGCCACATTTTTTGCCAGCACTGCCGCCTTCAGAGCAGATCAGCACCGCACCTTGGTGGGCAATTTTGAATTTGTCCTCGGACTCAGGAATATATATCCCGTTTTTATAATCCAGCGCGTCAAGCCCATAGCCAACATCCTTGGTTGCAATGTAGGGCAAACCCTTCGCTCCAGCGTATTTGGTTTCCTTCTCTCTGGCATTGATGCTGTTGCCGTTAAAAATATTGCCGATATCACCCAACCTCACCCACTCCCATCCCTTCGGCAGTTCGTAAGGCATTTCCTCCGGCTTGATGGGCGGCAGGGGTTTGGGCTTTTTGATTTTACCTTCCTTGATGAGTCGCCGTTTTTCCGCCTCAATGTCTTTCAACAGTTCCGACGCGGGTGGGTCGTTGGGGTCTTGTGGCACCAGTTTGCCCTGCATGGCCAGGGTCAAAATCAGTTCGCGCAGCCTGGCGATGCCGTCGGGGGCGGCAAACGCGGTTTCAAAGTGTTTTTCCAGCAGGTCGTGAACGCTTGTCTTCATGCCTTACCTCGCAGACAGGCGGTCAGCTCGTTTTTCAGCGCGGCCTGGGCGGCTTCGAGTTCGCGCACGATGGTTTGGTATTCGGCCATGAGTTCTTCCGGGTCGGCCAGTGCTTCTTCCACCTCATGGGGGTTCTTGCAATCGAGGTTGTAGTTGCGTTCGGCCAGTTCTTTGGCCGAAACCTTCCAGGCGTGCTCGGTGGTCTTTCTACCCTTGCGTGCGGGGCCGCCCCACCAGGCTTTTTCCAGCTCGAACTCTTCAATGCGAAGGGGCTTGGATTTCGAGTAGGACTTGTAGCCCTCAGGGTACGGGTGTTCGAAGAACCAGACCTCCTTGGTCGGCCCGCCCTTCTCAAAAAAGAGGATGTTGGTGGCGATGCTGGTGTAGGGGGCAAACACCCCCTTGGGCAGGCGCACGATGGTGTGCAGGTTGAACTCCTCCAGCAGTTCGCGCTTTAAGGTGGTTTTGACACCTTCACCAAACAGAAAGCCGTCGGGCAGTACCACAGCCGCGCGGCCCGTGTCGTGCTTGAGCAGGTGCATGATCAGCGCCATGAAGAGGTCGGCGGTTTCGCGGGTCCGGTATTTGCGCGGAAAGTTTTGCTCGATGCCGTCTTCTTCCATGCCGCCGAAGGGCGGGTTGGTGAGGATGATATCCACCCGGTCCTTGGGGCCGTAGTCCTTGAGCGGGCGGCTTAAGGTGTTGTCGTGGCGGATGTGGGTGGGTACGTCGATGCCGTGCAGCATCATGTTGGTGGTGGCCAGCATGTGCGGCAGGGGCTTTTTCTCGACGCCATGAATGGTCTCCTGCAACCGTTTGCGGTCGTCGGCGGTTTTGATCTGCTTGTTCAAGTGTTCGATGGCGCAGGTGAGAAAGCCGCCGGTGCCGCAGGCCGGGTCGAGGATGGTTTCACCCAGTTTGGGGTCGAGTATGTCCACCATGAACTGGGTCACCGCCCGGGGGGTGTAGTATTCGCCCGCGTTACCGGCGGATTGCAGGTCGGAGAGGATCTTTTCGTAGATGTCGTTGAACAGGTGGCGATCTTTGGAGCTGTTGAAATCCAGATCTTCTTCAATGGTGTTGATCACCTGGCGCAGCAGGGTGCCGGATTTCATGTAGTTGTAGGCATCCTCGAAGACCGAGCCAACCACCTTGCCATGGGGCGACACACCGGCTTTGCTGGCCAGGCTCTTGAGCGCCGGAAAGAGGTCGTTGTTGACGAAGTCGATCAGTTCTTCGCCGGTCATCCCTTCGGGGTCTTTGGCCCAGTTCGACCAGCGGAAGCGGCTGGGCAGCGGTGATTGGTAGCCGGGGACTGTCAGTTGCCACTCCTGTTCCTTGTCGTCGAAGATTTTCAGGAAAATCAACCAGACCATCTGGCTGATGCGCTGAGCGTCGCCATCGACGCCAACGTCTTTGCGCATGATGTCCTGGATGGATTTGATCAGGGTGGTGAGTGACATGCTTGAGTGGTCTCCTGTTCTTTGTCAGGCGCTGTAGAGCGCCTGCTCGAGTTCTTTGAGTGCCTGCTGATATTGATCCGGCCCGCCAAAGGCACGGACGATTTCCATAGGAGTGCCCAATTCGGTAAAGGGAGCAACGGTAAGAATCTGAGGTTCTTCTATCGGCGCGACGCCTTCGTCGGCGTATTTTTCGAGCAGGGCGTCCAGCACCCGGCGGGCCTGTTCGCCGTAGCGGGTGAAGTAGTTGCGTTTTTTCACCTGCTCTGCCCTTTCCTTTCTGGTGAGGGGCGGCATATCCCAGGCCACATGACAGATCAGGTCGAAGGGGTCGAAGTCCTTGCCGACTTCTTCGGCCAAGGCGTCCAGAAACACGCCCTGTTCGGTCAATTCTTCAATGATGGCCTGCTTCTTTTCGGCGCTGCTCCAGCGGCGCAAAAACTCATCCAACGAGGCGTATTCCCTGGCCAATGTCTTGCGGGTGTAATCCTTGAGTGATTCGGTGATCAGTTTGCCGTTGGCATCGAAATACTGGACACGCTCGGCAGCCACCTTGACCTCGACGTTATCGACAACGTACCGGCGCACGCCGCTTTCCTCGCCGGGTTCGGGTTCAGCGATGCCAGGCCAGTCCGACGGCTCACCGGGTTCCGGATAGGTGACGCCACCACCAACTTCGGGATCAACGGGAACATCCGGCGGCACCGGTGACTGGTCCCCGCTGGGCTCGTAGATTTGCACCGGGTCGCCGTCGAAATCAGGGTCGGCAAACAGCTCGGTCGCCTTCTTGAAGTCCATGATGGTGAAGTAGTACTTGCCGTAATCCTCGTTGATGCGGGTGCCGCGCCCGATGATCTGTTTGAACTCGGTCATGGACTGAATGCGCTGGTCGAGCACGATGAGTTTGCAAGTCTGCGCATCCACACCGGTGGTCATCAGCTTGGAGGTGGTGGCAATCACCGGGTACTTGCTTTCCGGAAAGATGAAGTTGTCCAGTTCGGCCTTGCCTTCCTCGTTGTCGCCAGTGATACGCATGACGTATTTGCTGTTCTGCGCGACCAGATCAGCGTTTTCGTTGACCAGGGCCTGGCGCATGCGTTCGGCATGGTCGATGTTTTCGCAGAAGACGATGGTCTTGTCGAACCGATTGGTTTGCTTGAGAAACTCGGTGATCTTTTTGGCGACCAGTTGCGTGCGTTTTTCCAGCACCAGGGTCTTGTCAAAATCCTTTTGGTTGTAAATGCGGTCCTCGATCTCATTGCCGTATTTGTCGGTCATCCCCTTGTCCGGTCGCCAGCCAGTCAGATCGCGGTCGAGATCAATGCGCACGACCTTGTAGGGGGCAAGAAAACCATCGTCAATGCCTTGCCGCAGGCTGTAGGTGTAGATGGGCTCGCCAAAGTAGTCGATGTTGGAGACGTCCTTGGTCTCCTTGGGTGTGGCGGTCAGGCCGATCTGGGTGGCGGAGGAAAAGTATTCCAGAATCTCCCGCCACGCGGAATCGGCAGCCGCGCTGCCGCGATGACACTCGTCGACCACCACCAGATCAAAAAAGTCCGGGCTGAATTGCCGGTAGATATTCTTTTCTTCCTCGCTGCCGGTTACGGCCTGATAGAGGGAAAGGTAAATCTCGTATGACTTGTTGACCTGCCGTTTCTGGATCTTGGTCATGGCTGAACCAAACGGCTTGAAGTCGTTGGTCATGGTCTGATCGACCAGAATGTTGCGGTCGGCAAGAAACAGAATGCGTTTCTTGGCCCTCGACTTCCACAGCCGCCAGATGATCTGAAACGCAGTAAAGGTCTTGCCGGTGCCGGTGGCCATCACCAGTAGTATGCGATTCTGGCCTCTGGCGATGGCTTCTATGGTCTTGTTGATGGCCAGCAGTTGGTAGTAGCGCGGGGTCTTGTTGCTGCCGTCGCTGTAATAGTCCTGCGTTACCAGCGCATTCTGCTGTTCGTTCAGGCCCCTGTGGTGCACCCACCATAGCCACAGAGTATCCGGTGAGGGGAACTCATCAAGGGCAAGCTCGCGTTCCATCTTGCCATCGGTGGCAATTTTATTGTGGAACAAAAAACCGTCGCCATTGGAGCTGAACACGAAAGGCACTTGCAGCATATCGGCATAGCCCAACGCCTGTTGCATGCCGTCGCCAACCGTGTGGTTGTTGTCCTTGGCCTCGATAACGGCAATGGGGATGTTTGGCTTGTAAAACAGGACATAATCGGCGCGTTTGCGCTTGGCGCGGGTATGCAGCTTGCCACGCACGATGATGCGACCGTTGGTCAGGGGAAACTCTTCACGGATTTGGGTCGCGACATCCCAGCCCGCCTTTTCCAGGGCTGGCGTGATGTACTTGGTGCAGATATCGCGCTCGGAAAGTTGTTTTTTATTCATCAGGCCAACTTCCCATCTTCTTTCATCCGCTCACAAAACGCTTCGAATTGCCGCTGCGCCAGCTTCGACGGTACCGTCTTCCCATTCTCCCAACGGTTGACGGTGGCGAAACTCACTCCCAGGGCATGGGCCAGTTCCTCCTGGGAGAGCGCCAGCTGCCGTCGCACCTCCTTGACCGTTTCCGGGAAGTTTTCGGGTTGGCGGATCATGGCCATTAGACATCTCCTGCTGATTGGACCAGGCGCAGCAGGCCGGGGGCGACGTTCCACTGGTGATCGTCGTCGGTGACGACGCTGATGGTCTTTTTGTTGAGGCGCAGCACAACGCCTTCCAGCATCCGGCCGTCGGGGGCCTGAAAGCCGACCCGGTCGCCCTTGGTGAAGCTGGTCATCAGCGTGGTGGCGCGGGCCTGGGAGATGAGCTTGAGCCGCTCGACGATCAGCCGGTTGAGAAAGAGCAGATCCTCTTCGTTCAATCGCTTGATCGCCTCGACGGCGGAGACGCGATCGACGATCTTGACGCTGCCGGATTTCATGACTGCGCCTCGTTTTTGATGGCCTGCAAAAGCGGCAGCAGCTCGGGCACGTCATCCTGGATGATGCTCCACAGGGTGTCGTCGTCGATGCCGAGGTAACCGTGGATGAGGCGGTTGCGGGTGGCGATGATCATCCGCCAGGGGATTTCCGGATGGGCGGCGCGAATTTCGTCCGGGATATGGGTGGCGGCTTCGCCGAGCAGCTCCAGATTGCGCAGGGTGGCGTCGTAGGTGAGACCGCTGGTCACGAAACCGGTCTGGTCGAGGCCCTCGGTGTAGGCGAGAGCCTTCCCGGCGAAGTCGATCATGTCGTCGAGGTAGAAGCGCCATTCGCGCTGGCTGGCATCAGACATTGACCCGCTCCTGTTCGATGTAGGGGCGCAGCTCAGGCCGCAGGGCCTTTTCGGTGACCAGGTCGACCGGACAGCCGAGCAGGTCTTCCAGGTAGAACTGCACGCCGAAATAGCGCTTGGAGGTGGCCGGGCCATCGAAGGCCACCAGCACATCGACATCGCTGCCACTGCTCGCCGTGTCGCGAGCGGTGGAGCCGAACAGGGCCAGCCGAGTCACGCCGAAACGGGACTGCAACTCCGGCTTGCAGCGGCTCAGCAGGTCAAGTGCACGTTGTCTGTTCATCGCTCAGCCTCCAAAGGCAGATTCATCTTTTGGGCTTTCGCGCACTCGAAACCACCGGGCGCAGGAAGGCCATTCAAAACTACCCGACAATGTAACATCTGCTATGCGGCGTGCAACTCAAAATTCGAGGGAGTTCCGACAGATTTGAAGTCGCCCCGGTATGTAATGCCCATGGGAGCAGACAGAAAAAAATTTCATCAGACGCCCGACACTTTATTCCGCGCATCCCTGCGCTCCACCCCTTCGGGGCCGCCTTGCAGGTGTTCAAAAACGCTGTCCTGCGTTTTTGTCTCCGTCTCTCCGGTAAGTAAGTGGGGAAGCAATCAGAATTCATAACGAGGAGCTACCGACCATGGACATCAACGACCTGTTTGACGGAATCATGAAAAGTATCAACCAGTTTGCCGACGAGATCGCCGAACAGCGACTACAGGAAAAAATGCAGGAAACCGGACGAGGTCCGGAGAATGGGGGTAAGACCCGAAGGCCATGGATGGCCGAAGGGGACAGCCGCGAGGCTGGTCCGTCAGGACGCGAAGCCGGGACGGCGTAGCGCAATGCGGAGAATTTTGAGGCGAAAGAGGAGCGGGGTGTGACGGATTTCCCGAAAAGGGAGTGATCGGGGCGGCAGTGCCGACACCTTAAAAGCGACGTAAGTCGCTGACAATACGCAGAAAAACAAAACCCGTCCAATAACCGGACGCGGTTAGTGGACGGGTCTGTCTTTTTCAATTGGTGGAGACGGCGGGAATTGAACCCGCGTCCGCCAGCACTCAGCCTTGAGATCTACATGCTTAGTGTCCTTCTATTGATTTAACCTCAAGCGACCCGAAGGCCAGGGTGCCAGAGGCGAGCTCTTTGGTCTTAGCCGTGTGTCAGTGAGCTCTGACGCACGGAGCAGCCTGTAAGCGATGACGTTCCGGAAAAAACTGAGTTACAGACACCTCAGCCGGAACGACCGGCGGGCTTAAGCCGCCAGTGCGTAGTTTTCGTCGTTTGCGACTATTTTAACGCAGCTTTGGATTAACGAGATTCGCTGCCATCTCGGCATGCACCCAAGGGTTCGTCACCGGCGTCGAAGCCATGTCGTCCCCTTGTCTGACTGAGTATATGGGGCCGGGTGTGTGGACTTCAAGGGGAATCTCCGGGATTTGTACCTACCAACTGCGGGCTCAGCCGGCTTGGCGGGCACCGGCGCCGGGCCTGCCGGCGAGGGCTGCATGGCTGAGGGCCTGGAAGGCATCCCGGAAGTGTTTCATCACGGTGTTGGGGTCCGCCTGGATGGCCTTGTCCATGGTGATGCCGAATTGCACGGTGCCGGCGTAGCTGAGGATGCTCATGCCAATGCCAATGCTGCCGCTCTGGGGCACCCAGAACATGGGCTGCACCAGTTTGCTGCCCGCCAGGTAGACGGCTTGTCGGGGGCCCGGGACGTTGGTCAGCACCGCCGAGGCCTTGTTGCTGAGCAGTGCCAGCGCCCGGCGTTCCAGGATATCGGGGCCGCGGCCGAACAGGTCAAGGAGGCTGTAGGTGACTTGGGCCTGGTAGGACCGCTTGAGGCGGTTCATGTTCTCCTGCACCTGATGAAAACACTGGATCGGGTCGGCTACATCCACCGGTAAGCGTACCAGTATCAGGCCGAACTGGTTGCCCAGGGTTTCGATGGGTTGGTCCAGGGGCCGGAGGTTGAACGGCACGGCCACCCGGATGCCGCATGTGGGCAGGGCTTCGCCGGTGTTTCGGAAATGTCGGTGCAGTGCGCCCGTGGTCGCGCTCAGCAGCACGTCGTTGACGGTGCCACCCAGCGCACGGGCGCAGGCCTTGACCTCGGCTAAGTCGAGGGGGTCGGCCCAGGCTACCTGTTTGCGTCCGGATAGGGACGATTTGAGGCCGGTGCTCGGTTCGAACGGCGCCAGCCCCAGTTTGGCCAGATCCAGGGCGATGTCGCCGGCGGTGGTGGCCAGTTTCAGCGGGTAGCCCGGGTCTGCCCGGACCGACTGGTACAGCAGGCGGGCCTGTTCGATGGCGGTTTGCAGGCTATCCACGGTGCGGTGGAGGAGGCGTTGGAGCATCGGCCGCGCGGTTTGCGGTGCCGGGGAGTGGCCGGCCACCCGATGCAGCCGCGGCTCGGGGCTCTTGTCGGTGAGGGACAGAAGAACGCGGACCAGGGAAATGCCGTCGGCGATGCAGTGGTGGATCCGAATCAGCAAGGCGCAACCACCGTTATAGCGGTCGATGTAGTGGATCTGCCAGAGGGGGCGGCGGAAGTCGAGGGCGGTGCTGTTGAGGTCGCCGGCCAGCTCCTGCAGTTCCGCCTTGCCTGCCGGCCCGGGCAGGGCGATGCGATGCAGGTGGTTGTCCAGGTTGAAATGCGGGTCATCCTGCCAGTAGACCCTGTCGCCCTTTTCGACGATGCGCTGACGGAACCGGCGAAAACACAGGAACCGGGTTTCCAGAAGCCGGCGCAGGCGTGGCATGGGAATGGGCTGCGCGAGCATCAGGACGGCGCAGATCATCATCGGGTTTTCCGGCGTGTCCATGCGCAGCCAGGCGCGGTCCACCGCCGACATCGGGATCCGTTGAGATGGCATGGGGGGCTCCCTCCGTGGTCCATCGGCCGGTGCCGTGGTATCGCGTGTCCCGAACCGGTCAGAGAGTTTCAGTATAGGTGGGTGGAGTGGGGGTGCAAGGTGCTCCGGAAGCGACACGTGGGCGGCCCCACGGCGTGGTGGCGAGGCGGGCGGAGCCCGCCGCCGTCAGTGGTTGGCCTCGCGCAGGATGCGCTGTTTCTGGCGATTCCAGTCGCGCTCCTTCTCGGTGGCGCGTTTGTCGAACAGTTTTTTGCCCTTGGCCAGGGCGATCTCGCATTTGACCTTGTTTTTCTTCCAGTACAGGGCCAGGGGAATGCAGGTGTAGCCGGCTTGGTTCACCTTGCCGACGATCTTGGCGATTTCCTTTTTATGCAGGAGCAGTTTGCGGGTCCGGGTCGGGTCCGCGATCACATGTGTCGAGGCGGTGCTCAGCGGTGTGATGTGGGCGCCGAACAGCCAGGCCTCGCCGTCTTTGAGCAGCACGTAGGCGTCCACCAGCTGGGCCTTGCCGGCACGCAGCGACTTTACCTCCCAGCCCAGCAGGGCCAGGCCGGCTTCGAACCGCTCCTCGATGTGATATTCGTGCCTCGCCTTCTTATTCAGGGCGATGGTGCTGCTGCTTGGCGTTGCGGTTTTCTTCTTGCTCATGTATCGGAAATCCGGGTTCGGACGGATGAATGCTTGGCCGGCGGGGTGCCGGCAAAGCGCGCATTGTAGCGCAGGACTGCCAGACCGGTCACGAAAACGCCGAAAGCCATCCGCCAGGAGGCGCCAGGCCGTCGCGCATCCGCTACAATGTCCGGCCTGGGACCGTCAGGGGAGCGCATGTCCAGGCCGTATCAGACCTCAATCGGGTCGTTTACCCGAAAATCCACGTTTTTCTGGGCGTCGGTGGGAGCCACCGTGGGCCTGGCCAATCTGTGGCAGTTTCCCTACCTGGCCAGTCACCATGGCGGCGGGCTGTTCCTGCTGGTCTACCTGGCGTGCCTGCTGTTGGTGACCCTGCCGTTGATGGTGACCGAGGCGGCGTTTGGTCGTTACGCACGCCATGGCCTGGTGCTGGCACTGGATGGTCTGGTCAGCAGCGCCCGCTGCTCGCGCGGCTGGATGCTGGCCGGCCGGCTGGGCATTTTTGCGGCGTTTCTGGTGCTCTCTTACACCGCGGTATTCGGTGCGATCGGGCTCGCCTATGTGTTTCAAGGGGCCGTTGGCCGTTTTTCCGGGGGCGGCGAAGCCGGCGCGGCGGCGGTGCTGGCGGAGCTGGTGTCGGATCCGGGCCACTACCGCCAGTTCATGGCCTGGCATGCGTTTTTTCTGGTGCTGGTGGTGACGGTGTCGGCGCGTGGTGTGCGGGCCGGGTTGGAGCGTTCGTTGCGGCTGCTGGTGCCGACCACGCTGGTGCTGATGCTGGCGCTGTTTCTGCTGGCGGCGACGGTTGGGCGCCTGGACTTGGCGCTGGACCGGGTCCTGGGGTTGCACTGGCAGGATCTGTCCTGGACCAGCGTCTCGGCGGCGCTGTTCCAGGCGTTCTATACCCTGGGACTCGGCATGGGCGTGTGGACCATCCTCGGCGCCTATACCGCACCCCGGACGCGATTCAAGCGCTCGCTGCTGGCGACGGTGCTGATGGACACCCTGGTGGCGATTCTCGCCGGTCTGACGATCTTTGCCCTGACCGTCGGGGGGGGCTCCGCCGGCGACGCCCAGGGTTTCTCCCTGTTGTTCGTGTTGCTGCCGGCCTCCCTGGCGCCGCTTGCCGCCAGCCAGTTCCTGCTGGCGGCGATGTACTTGCTGGTGGTGCTGATCGTCTGGGCCACCGCGCTGGCGCTGATGGAGCCGGTGGTGGCCTGGCTGCGGGAGTGGACCGGAGCGCCCCGGCTGTTTTCCTCGGTCCTGGTCGGCGTTGCCGTGTGGGCGGCCGGTCTGCTGTCGCTGCTGTCGTTCAATCTTTGGGCGGATGTCCGCCTTGGCGGGGCCACGGTCTTCCGATGGCTGGAGTTGGTCTCCGGTGGGGTATTGGTACCCGTGGTGGCGGTGCTGGTTTCCGTGTTCGCCGGCTGGTGTCTGACCCGGCGCTTGGCCCATCGGTTGATTGGCGAAACGCCCGCGGCCTTTGCCGCCATCTGGTATGGGGTGTTGCGCTGGGTGCTGCCGGTGGCGGTGGTGGCGATGGGTTGCATGTACTCCGTTGCTTCGCTGGAAAGCGTGTGTGATGCCGGCGCGGCGGCGCTGTGGTGTGATCGCGGCGAGCCGTTGCAGGTGCCTGGGGCCGGGAGCGGTCGGCCTGGCGACGGCGGCGACGGGACGGCCGCTCCGGCGGTGCCCGGGCCGCTGGAGCCGGTGCCGGCGTCGCCGGGGGAGGGTGCCGACGCTCCGGAAAATGCCCCAAACGACGATGAGATCCTATATCATAGCGTCTGAGTTGCACGGGCTCCCGTGGAGTCCGTGGGTGTATCCAAGCATTGATCCGCAGGACAACGGGAGCCCATGGCCCATCAGATCGATAAATCCGCGCTTGTCATGCACTCGGCCGAGCGCATGTTTCACTTGGTCAACGACGTTGCCCGCTATCCGGAGTTTCTGCCCTGGTGCGCGGGCGCCGAGGTCCATGAACGGGATGAGGCCCAGGTGACGGCGTCCCTGGAGATTGCCAAGGGCGGGTTGCGTCACCGGCTGACCACGCGAAACCGGCTGTACATGCCGGAGGCCATCGAGATGAACCTGGTGGACGGCCCCTTCCAGAACCTGTCCGGCCGCTGGCACTTCAAGTCGCTGGACGACAATGCCTGCAAGGTGATCCTGACGCTGGAGTTCGAGTTTTCTGGTTCACTGTCTCGCATGACTTTCGGGCCGGTTTTCAGTCAGGCCGCCAACACCCTGGTGGATGCCTTCTGCCGCCGGGCCGACCAGCTGTATCGGGAGGTGGTGTAATGCTGCGGGTGGAGGTGGCCTACGCGCGGCCGGACCGGCAGGAGATTCTGTCGCTGGAGGTGCCGGAGGGGACCACCGCCCTGGCGGCGGTGAAGCAGTCCGGCATTACCCGGATTTTTCCGGAGATCGACCCGGACCGCAATGACATGGGTATTTTCGGTAAGGTGATCAAAGACCCGGCGAACCATCCGCTGCGGGAGGGTGACCGGGTGGAGCTGTACCGCCCCCTCAAGATCGACCCCAAGCAGGCGCGTCTCAACCGCGCCAGAAAGAAGTCAGCCTGAACCCGCTTTAGTAGGCGGGTGTGTCTTCCAGCAGCTGCGCTTCGTAATGAGAAAAGCTATCACCTTCATAATAGATAACGATGCGTTGCTTTTCGATGTCACCGCCTGCGCGCTGGAGGGTGTACACATAATACTCCCGTGAATCGTCCACCGGATTGAGCAGCAGGGGCGTGCCGAGCACAGCGTGCACCTGGCTTCGCGGCATGCCGGGGGTCAGGGAGGTCAGCTCCTCCTCGGTGACGATGTTGCCCTGCTGGACATTGATTTTGTAGACGCCGGGGAATGCGCAACCGGCCAGAACGAGACTCAGAATGAGAGCGGTGAGCTTTTGCATCGCCAGGGGAAATCCTCTATCTTGAAATCGCCTGCCGGAGGCAGGTTTGAGACGGGTCGACCGTTAATGGCGGCTTCATCATACCGGAAGCCGTGAGGCACACCAAAGAGCGAATGATAGCATGTCATCTGAAAACGCCGAATTGCGAAAAGTCGGTTTGAAGGTCACCCTGCCGCGGGTGAAAATCTTCAATATCCTGGAGAACTCCGAGGAGCATCACCTCAGTGCCGAGGATGTCTACAAGAAACTGCTGGAGCAGGGAGATGATGTGGGGCTGGCGACGGTTTACCGGGTGCTGACCCAGTTCGAGGCGGCCGGTCTGGTGCTGCGGCACAACTTCGAAGGCGGGCACGCGGTCTTTGAAATGGCCGGAGAAGAACATCACGACCATATGGTCTGTACCCAGACCGGCGAGGTGATCGAGTTCGTGGACGAAGTCATCGAGGAGCGTCAAAAGAAGATTGCCGAGGAACACGGCTACGAGATTGTCGATCACAGCCTGATCCTTTACGTGAAGCCCCTCAAGTCCAAGGAATAACCCAATAAAAAGGCGGGCCCGGAAGGCCCGCCAAAGCAGCTCTCAGGATCGAGAGGGGTTAGGTTGCGCGTGGCGTTCGTCAGTGATGCGTGGCCTGCCCTCTGGAAAACATCTCCCGGGCGTGGGCCAGGGTCTGTTCCGTCACATCCACGCCCCCCAGCATGCGCGCCACCTCGGAAATCCTCCCCTGATCATCCAACGCCTCGATTCTGGAGTAGGTGGTGTCCTGTTCCGTGAACTTGCTGACAAACAGGTGCTGATGGCTTTGGGCTGCCACCTGGGGCAAGTGAGTTACGCAGATCACTTGGCCATGGCTGCCCAGAGTCCGGAGCAGGCGCCCCACCACTTCGGCGGTGCCGCCGCCAATGCCGACGTCCACTTCGTCGAACACCAGGGTCGGTGTGGTGGAGGTCTGGGCGACCACCACCTGGATGGCGAGGCTGATACGTGACAGTTCGCCCCCGGACGCGACCTTGGCCAGGGCACGGGCCGGCTGGCCCGGGTTGGCGCTGACCAGGAATTCGATGTCTTCCCAGCCGTTCGGCGCGGGCTCGTCGTCGTGCCGGGCCAGGTGGGTTACGAACTGCACCAAGGGCATGCCCAGTCGGGCCAGCTCCTCGCCGATTCGCTGGTCAAGGTCCGCGGCGGCCTGCTGCCGGGCCTCCGAGAGGCGGTTGGCGAGCGTCTCGAATGCCTGTCGGTGTCGGTCGAGTTCGGCTTCCAGCTGTTCCAGGCTGCCTTCCCCCGCGTCCAGCTCCGCCAGTTCCTCGGCCAGCTGCCGGTGCAGGGCGGGCAGTGCCTCCGGCGCCACCCGGTGCTTCCGGGCCAGCTGATAGATGGCGCTCAGGCGTTCTTCCACGTCCGCCAGGCGGGCGGGGTCGGCGTCATAGTCATCGACGAAGCGGCGCAGGTTGTCGCCGGCCTCGGCAATCTGGATCCGGGCTTCGGTCAGCATCTGCAGGGTGTCGGCCAACGCGGGGATTTCCACCGGCAGCTGCTCCAGCTGTTGCAGGGCCTGCCGCACCAGGTCCGCGGCACTGGTTTCTTCGCCCACGCACAGCTCCGCCGCCAGGTGGCTGCGGTGCCGCACCGTATCCGCCTGGCTCAGGCGGGCCTGTTCCTGTTCCAGCTGGCCCAGCTCATCGTCGGCCAGCGCCAGTCTATCCAGTTCCTCTACCTGGTAGCGAAGCAGCTGCAGGCGTGCTTCCGCTTCGTCCGCGTGCTGGCGTCGCTGCTCAAGCCGTTGCCGGGCTTGCTGCCAGGATTTCCAGGCGGCGTGAACCTCGCCCGCCAGAGCTTGGGCGCCGGCAAACTCGTCCAGCAGTTTCCGGTGGGTGTCCTTGCGCAGCAGCGACTGGTGCTGGTGCTGGCTGTGGATATCCATCAGCAGGCCGCCCAGCGCCCTGAGGTGGGTGAGCGGGCAGGGCTGGCCATTGATGTAGGCCCGGGAGCGCCCGTCGCGGCTGATGACCCGGCGCAGGATGCAGTCGTTGTCGTCATCAAGTTCATGGCGTTCCAGCCATGCCCGCGCTTCTGGTACCCGGGAAATGTCGAAGGTGGCGGTGATGTCTGCACGCTTGGCGCCGTGGCGGACAGCTCCGGCGTCAGCGCGATCGCCCAGGGCCAGGCCCAGGGCGTCCAGCACGATGGATTTGCCGGCGCCGGTCTCCCCGGTCAGTGCCGTCATGCCCTGGCGGAACTGCAGTTCGATTCTTTCGGCGATGGCGTAGTTGGACACGGTGAGTTGTGTGAGCATGGATGGCCTCCGCTCCCTCGGGGGCCGGCGGCAGGGTGCGCCGTGGCCCGGGTGGATACTGTGTGCTTGTACAGTATCTGGAAATATATACAGTGTTTTTGCGGTTTGCAAACAGAGGAAATTGAAATTCGTCATGAATCGGGCGTGGGGAGGTTGAAACCCGGGCCGGGGGCCCCATATCGGTTCGCAACTACCGTTTTCCGGCGTGCTTCGGCCGGAAGCAAAGTCCACGGCCGTGTTGTCTGGCCGCTTTCGTTTTAGCAGGAGTAGTCATGAGTACTGACGAAAACCGCAATGAGCAGGTAGAGGACGTTCAGGAAACAGCCGAGGCGGCCGCCGGAGAAGGGCCGGAGGTGCAGGCCGAGGCGCAGGGTGAGTCCGAGGTCGAGGCGCTGCAGGCCCAGCTGAAGGAAGCGCAGGATCAGGCGCTGCGGGCCCAGGCGGAGATGCAGAACGTGCGCCGGCGAGCCCAGATCGATGTCGAAAAGGCGCACAAGTTCGCACTGGAGAAGTTCGTCAAGGAGCTGCTGCCGGTGGCGGACAGCCTGGAGAAGGCGGTGGAAAGCACCACTGGCCACCAGGAGGCCGGCGAGCTGGTGGCGTCCATCCGGGAAGGCGTCGAAATGACGCTGGACCTGCTGCTCAAGAGCTTCAGCAAGTTCAATGTCGAGCAGATCAGCCCGGAAGGGGAACCGTTCGATCCTCAGCAGCATGAGGCGATGTCCATGGTGCCGGCGCCGGGCGCGGAGCCCAATACCGTTGTGTCCGTGGTGCAGAAGGGGTACCTGCTGAATGGCCGCGTGGTGCGTCCGGCCATGGTGGTCGTGGCCAAGCCGACAGATGCGCCGAAAGTGGATGAGCAGGCTTGAAAAGCGGAACGGCGCGCCAATATAGCCAGTAAACAGTCAAGAGTCGGGGCAGACTCTCCGGGCAAGCATTCAAGAGATTTGGAGTGATTCAATGAGCAAGATTATCGGTATCGACCTGGGAACCACCAACTCCTGTGTCGCCATCATGGATGGTGACAAGGTCAAAGTGATCGAGAACGCTGAAGGTGACCGCACCACCCCGTCCATCATCGCCTACACCGACGATGGCGAAACTCTGGTGGGTCAGTCCGCCAAGCGTCAGGCGGTGACCAACCCGCAGAACACCCTGTTCGCGATCAAGCGTCTGATCGGCCGCCGCTTCGAGGACGATGTTGTCCAGAAGGACATCAAGATGGTGCCCTACAAGATCGTCAAGGCCGACAACGGCGACGCTTGGGTGGAAGTGAAGGGCAAAAAGATGGCGCCGCCGCAGATTTCCGCGGAAGTGCTGAAGAAAATGAAGAAAACCGCCGAGGACTACCTGGGTGAGAAGGTCACCGAGGCGGTGATCACCGTGCCGGCCTACTTCAACGACAGCCAGCGTCAGGCCACCAAGGACGCGGGCAAGATCGCCGGTCTGGACGTGAAGCGGATCATCAACGAGCCGACGGCGGCCGCCCTCGCCTATGGCCTGGACAAGAAGAGCGGTGACCGTACCGTGGCGGTGTATGACCTGGGAGGCGGTACCTTCGACCTGTCCATCATCGAGATCGCGGACGTGGACGGCGAGCACCAGTTCGAGGTTTTGGCCACCAACGGCGACACCTTCCTCGGTGGTGAGGACTTCGATCTGAAAATCATTGAGTACCTGGCGGACCAGTTCAAGAAGGATACCGGCATTGACCTGCGCGGCGACTCCCTGGCCATGCAACGCCTGAAGGAGGCTGCCGAGAAGGCCAAGATCGAGCTGTCCAGCAGCCAGCAGACCGACGTCAACCTGCCGTACATCACCGCCGATGCGTCCGGTCCGAAGCACCTGAACGTGAAGCTGACCCGCGCCAAACTGGAGTCCCTGGTCGAGGATCTGGTGCAGCGCAGCCTGGAGCCCTGTAAGGTGGCGCTGCAGGATGCCGGCCTGAAAGCCTCCGAAATCGACGAGGTGATCCTGGTTGGCGGCCAGACCCGGATGCCGCTGGTTCAGCAGAAAGTGAAAGAGTTCTTCGGCAAGGAACCGCGCAAGGACGTCAACCCGGATGAGGCCGTGGCCATGGGGGCCGCGATTCAGGCCGCGGTGCTGTCCGGTGATGTCAAGGACGTACTGCTGCTGGACGTGACGCCGCTGACTCTGGGCATTGAAACCATGGGTGGCGTGGCCACGCCGTTGATCGAGAAGAACACCACCATCCCGACCAAGAAGTCGCAGATCTTCTCGACGGCCGAGGACAACCAGACGGCGGTGACCATTCACGTGGTGCAGGGTGAGCGCAAGCAGGCGTCCCAGAACAAGTCCCTGGGCCGGTTCGACCTGACCGACATTCCGCCGGCGCCGCGGGGCGTGCCGCAGATCGAGGTGACCTTCGACATCGACGCCAACGGCATCCTGAACGTGTCCGCGAAGGACAAGGCCACCGGCAAGGAGCAGTCCATCGTGATCAAGGCCTCGTCCGGCCTGAGTGAGGAAGAGATTGAAAAAATGGTCCGCGATGCCGAGGCCAACGCCGAGGAGGACCGCAAGTTCGAGGAGCTGGTGCAGGCCCGTAACCAGGGTGACGCCATGATCCACGCGGTTCGCAAGACCCTGAACGAGGCCGGCGACAAGGTCAGCGACAGTGAGAAAGAGTCCATCGAGGCGGCCATCAAGGACCTCGAAGAGGCTTTGGAAGGCTCTGATAAAGAGGCCATCGAAAGCAAGACCCAGAAGCTGACCGAGGTGTCCGCTGAGCTGGCGCAGAAGATGTACGCGGATCAGGCGGAGCAGGCCCAGGCGGGTGGTCAGGACGGCGCCCAGTCCTCCGCTACCGCCGACGACGCGGTCGATGCCGAGTTCGAAGAGGTCAAGGACGACGACAAGAAGTAACCGGGGCGTACGTCAGTGAGCTGGAAAACGCGGGGCTTTCCCGCGTTTTCCGCGTTAATAATACAGGGTTTGAAGCATGGCCAAGCGCGATTATTACGAAGTCCTCGGCGTATCCCGGGACGCGGACGAGAAGGAGATCAAGCGAGCGTACCGTAAGCTCGCCATGAAGTACCATCCGGACCGCAACCCCGGTGACAAGGAGGCCGAGAACAAGTTCAAGGAAGCCAGCGAAGCCTATGAGGTGCTGGCGGACGCCAACAAGCGGGCCGCTTACGACCAGTTCGGCCACGCCGGTGTCGATGGCCAGACGGGGGGCGGCTTCGGTGGCGGCGGCGCCAGTTTCTCCGATATCTTCGGCGACGTGTTCGGCGACATCTTCGGCGGTGGCCGTGGCCGCAACACCCGGGGCGCGGATCTGCGTTACACCCTGGAGCTGGACCTGGAAGAGGCGGTTCGGGGTAAAACGGTTAAGATCACGATTCCCAGCCACAAGGAATGCGAGGCCTGCAATGGCACCGGTGCCGAGAAGGGCTCCGGTATCGAAACCTGCGGCACCTGCAAGGGTCTGGGGCAGATCCGGATGCAGCAGGGCTTCTTCTCCGTGCAGCAGACCTGTCCCACCTGCCGTGGCACGGGGCAGATCATTCGCAACCCCTGCAAGGTATGCCATGGGCAGGGGCGCGTGCGTGACCAGAAAACGTTGTCGGTCAAGGTGCCGCCCGGCGTCGATACCGGCGACCGGATCCGCCTGTCCGGCGAGGGGGAAATGGGCGTGGACGGCGGTCCGCCGGGGGATCTGTACGTTCAGATTGCCGTGCGCGAACATCCCATCTTTACCCGGGACGGCCGCAACCTGTACTGTGAGGTGCCGATCAGCATCGTGGACGCAGCCCTGGGCGGTGAGCTGGAAGTGCCGACCCTGGATGGCCGCGTGAAACTGAAAATTCCGGCCGAGACCCAGACCGGCAAGCTGTTTCGGCTGCGCGGCAAGGGGGTCAGCCCGGTTCGGGGCGGCCCTCCCGGCGACCTGCTGTGCCGGGTGGTGATCGAGACGCCGGTGAACCTGACCAAACGCCAGAAGGAACTGCTGGAAGAATTCCAGAAAACCCTGGATGGCAGCAACGGCACGCACCATGCGCCCAAGAAAACCTCCTGGTTCGAGGGTGTGAAAAACTTCTTCGATGAGATGAAGTTCTAAGCCGTTGCCGCATCGCACGCGAGGAAAGAGAGACGGTATGAAGGTAGCAATCATGGGCGCCGCCGGGCGCATGGGGCGGGTCCTGATCGAGGCTGTTGAGGCTGCCGAAGGGCTGACGCTGGGCGCGGCGATTGTCGAACCGGGCAGCAGCCTGATCGGAGCCGATGCCGGTGAGCTCACCGGCATCGGCCGGACCGGCGTGGCGCTGGCCGGAAGCCTGGCCGAGGTGAAGGACGACTTCGAGGTACTGATCGACTTCACGTTCCCCGACCTTACCCTGGAGAACGCCGCCTTTTGCCAGGCCAACGGCAAGAAGCTGGTGGTGGGTACCACCGGGCTGTCCGACGCGGAAAAGGCTCAGCTGGCTCTGGCGGCGGAGGCGGTTCCGGTGGTGTTCGCGCCGAACATGAGCGTGGGGGTCAACGTGGTGTTGAATCTGCTGCGCACAGCTGCCGCGACCCTGGGCGACGACTATGACGTCGAAATCATCGAGGCGCACCATCGCCACAAAAAGGACGCACCCTCCGGCACCGCGCTGCGCATGGGCGAGGTGGTGGCCGAGGCCCTGGGGCGGGACCTAAAAACCTGTGCGGTGTATGGTCGCGAAGGCTTTACCGGCGAGCGCAGCCGTCATGAGATCGGCTTCGAAACCATTCGTGCCGGCGACGTGGTGGGCGACCATACGGTGCTGTTCGCCACCGAGGGCGAGCGCATCGAAATCACTCACAAGGCCAGCAGCCGCATGACCTTCGCCAAGGGCGCCGTGCGTGCCGCCCAGTGGCTGGCGGACAAGCCTGCCGGACTGTACGACATGCAGGACGTGCTGGGGCTGAGGTGAAGCTCCGGTCGGGGGCGATTGGTCGTGGACAAAAAATGCCTAATTTTTTACAATGGGGCGATTTGACTGCACCAAGCGTAGCTTTGATAAGCTTTAATCAAGTGTAATGAAAGGCGGGACGGAGTGTTTACTCCCTCTCGCTTTTTTGCGACCTGAATTTGCGCTTGCGTTCCTGTTCGTGACGAACCTATCCGCCACTCGATGAGGATACAAGCCTTGAGCACACCAGCAATCCTTGCCCTCGCAGACGGAAGCCTCTTCCACGGTACCGCCATCGGCGCCGAGGGGGAGACCAGCGGTGAAGTGGTTTTCAACACCGCCATGACCGGTTACCAGGAAATCCTGACCGATCCGTCCTATTCCCGCCAGATCGTAACCCTGACCTATCCCCACATCGGCAACACCGGCGTCAACGCCGAGGACGTAGAGTCCGATCGGATTCATGCAGCGGGCCTGATCATCCGCGACCTGCCGCTGATGGCCAGCAACTGGCGTAGCGAGGGGCGCCTGGACGACTACCTGCGGGAGAATGGCATTGTCGGCATTGCAGACATCGATACCCGGCGGCTGACCCGCATTCTGCGGGACAAGGGCTCCCAGAATGGCGCCATCGTTGCTGGTGAGGGCGCCACCGCGGAGCGGGCCCTGGAGCTGGCCAGGGCCTTCCCGGGGCTCAAGGGTATGGATCTGGCCAAGGAAGTGACCTGCGATACCGTGTGGCGCTGGGATCAGACCGAGTGGACCCTGGGCGAGGGTTACGGTCGGCAGGACGCGCCTCGGTTCAAGGTGGTGGCCTGGGACTACGGCGTCAAGCTCAATATCCTGCGGATGCTGGCGGCCCGAGGCTGCGACATTACCGTGGTGCCGGCCCAGACGCCCGCTGCCGAGGTGCTGGCGATGAACCCGGACGGCATTTTCCTTTCCAACGGCCCGGGTGACCCTGAACCGTGTGACTACGCCATCCAGGCCATCCGGGAGGTCCTGGAAACCGACATTCCCGTATTCGGCATCTGTTTGGGGCATCAGCTGCTGGCGCTGGCCAGCGGAGCCCGGACCGTAAAAATGGGGCATGGCCACCACGGCGCCAACCACCCGGTCCAGGACTTGGAAATCGGCACCGTGATGATCACCAGTCAGAACCACGGCTTCGCGGTGGACGAAACCACCCTGCCGGCCAACCTGAAGGCGACCCACAAGTCCCTGTTCGACGGCACGTTACAGGGCATCCGCCGGACCGACAAGCCGGCCTACAGCTTCCAGGGCCATCCGGAAGCCAGCCCGGGCCCCCACGACGTGGCGCCCTTGTTTGACGAGTTTATCCGGTTGATGGAGGCGCGTTCCGCCTGAGGCGGGCGCGCGGGGATACGCTCACGGGCGCCGCGTTTGGCGCAGCCAGAATTCAAAGTTGCTGACAGGTTTATCGAGACATGCCAAAACGTACCGACATTGAAAGCATCCTGATCCTGGGCGCCGGTCCTATCGTGATCGGTCAGGCGTGCGAGTTCGACTATTCCGGGGCCCAGGCCTGCAAGGCGTTGAGGGAAGAGGGCTACCGGGTGATTCTGGTGAACTCCAACCCGGCCACCATCATGACCGACCCGGCGATGGCGGACGCCACCTACATCGAACCCATCACCTGGAAGACGGTCGAGAAAATCATCGAAAAGGAAAAACCGGACGCCCTGCTGCCGACCATGGGGGGGCAGACCGCCCTCAACTGCGCGCTGGACCTGGAGCGTCATGGCGTGCTGGCCAAGCATGGGGTGGAAATGATCGGCGCCAACGCCGACACCATCGACAAGGCCGAGGACCGCGACCGGTTCGACAAGGCCATGAAGAAGATCGGCCTGGAATGCCCGCGCGCGGCCATCGCCCACTCCATGGAGGAGGCCTGGAAAGTGGCCGAGGAGATCGGCTTCCCGTGCATCATCCGGCCGTCCTTCACCATGGGCGGCTCCGGCGGTGGCATTGCCTACAACAAGGATGAGTTTGAGGAGATCTGCCAGCGCGGGCTGGACCTCTCGCCCACCAACGAGCTGCTGATCGACGAATCCTTGATCGGCTGGAAGGAGTACGAGATGGAGGTCGTTCGGGACAAGAACGACAACTGCATCATCGTCTGCTCCATTGAGAACTTCGACCCCATGGGCGTGCACACCGGGGACTCCATTACCGTGGCCCCGGCCCAGACCCTGACCGACAAGGAGTATCAGATCATGCGCAACGCCTCGCTGGCGGTGTTGCGCGAGATCGGAGTTGAGACCGGTGGTTCCAACGTGCAGTTCGGCATCAACCCGAACACCGGGCGCATGGTGGTGATTGAAATGAACCCCCGGGTGTCCCGCTCCTCGGCGTTGGCCTCCAAGGCCACCGGCTTCCCGATTGCCAAGGTGGCGGCCAAGTTGGCGGTGGGCTACACCCTGGACGAGCTGCGCAACGAGATCACCGGAGGGGTCACCCCGGCCTCGTTCGAGCCGTCCATCGACTACGTGGTCACCAAGATTCCCCGCTTCACCTTCGAGAAATTCCCCCAGGCGGACGCCCGCCTGACCACCCAGATGAAGTCCGTGGGTGAGGTGATGGCCATCGGCCGGACTTTCCAGGAGTCGCTGCAAAAAGCTCTGCGTGGCCTGGAGGTGGGCTCCGAGGGCTTTGACGAGAAACTGGAGGACCTGGATTCCGAGAACGCCCGCGAGGCCCTCACCCGGGAACTGAACGTGCCCGGAGCGGACCGCATCTGGTACATCGGTGATGCCTTCCGTGCCGGCCTGACGGTGGACGAAGTGTTCCGTCACACCAACATCGATCCCTGGTTCCTGGTGCAGATTGAGGACATCATTCGGGAAGAACAGGCGCTCAAGCAGGCAGGCAAAGCGGACATCGACCGGGCCACGCTGTTCCGGCTCAAGCGCAAGGGTTTTTCCGACGCCCGCCTGGCGAAGCTGCTGGGCATCTCCGAGGCCAGCCTGCGTAAGCTGCGCCATGAGCTGGGCATTCGTCCGGTGTACAAGCGGGTTGACACCTGCGCCGCCGAGTTTGCCTCCAGCACCGCCTACATGTACTCCACCTACGAGGAAGAGTGCGAGGCTGACCCCAGCGATCGCGAGAAGATCGTGGTCATCGGCGGCGGCCCCAACCGGATCGGCCAGGGCATCGAGTTCGACTACTGCTGCGTGCACGCGGCCCTGGCCATGCGCGAGGATGGCTACGAGACCATCATGATCAACTGCAACCCGGAGACGGTGTCCACCGACTACGACACCTCCGACCGGCTGTACTTTGAGCCGATCACCCTGGAGGATGTGCTGGAAATCATCCACGTCGAGCAGCCCAAAGGGGTGATCGTGCAGTACGGCGGCCAGACGCCCCTGAAGCTGGCGCGCGGCCTGGAAGCGGCGGGTGTGCCCATCATCGGCACCAGCCCAGACGCCATCGACCGGGCCGAGGACCGGGAGCGGTTCCAGCAGATGATCTCCCGTCTGGGCTTGAAACAGCCGAAGAACGCCACCGTGCGCAGCCACGAGGAAGGTATCCTGGCGGCGCGGGAAATCGGTTACCCGCTGGTGGTGCGCCCATCCTACGTATTGGGCGGCCGGGCCATGGAAATCGTCTATGACGAGACCGAGCTGGTGCGCTACATGCGGAATGCGGTGCTGGTGTCCAACGACAGCCCGGTACTGCTGGACCACTTCCTGAACGCTGCCATCGAGGTGGACATCGACGCCATCTGCGACGGCACCGACGTGGTCATCGGGGGCATCATGCAGCACATCGAGCAGGCCGGCGTGCACTCCGGTGATTCCGCCTGCTCACTGCCGCCGTACACCTTGTCGCAGGACGTGCAGGACCGAATGCGCGAGGCGGTGAAGAAGATGGCCATCGAGCTGGATGTGGTGGGCCTGATGAACGTACAGCTGGCCTATCAGGACGGCGAGATCTACGTAATCGAGGTGAACCCCCGGGCCTCGCGCACGGTGCCGTTCGTCTCCAAGGCCATCGGCGTGTCCCTGGCTCAGGTGGCGGCCCGGGTGATGGCGGGCAAGACCCTGAAAGAGCTGGGCTTCACGGAGGAAATCGTGCCGCGCTACTATGCGGTGAAGGAATCCGTGTTCCCGTTCAACAAATTCCCGGCGGTGGACCCGATCCTGGGGCCGGAAATGAAGTCCACCGGCGAGGTGATGGGCCTGGGCGACAGCTTCGACGAGGCGTTTGCCAAGGCCGCGCTGGCGGTGGGCGAACGCCTGCCGGCCCGGGGCACCGCTTTCATGTCGGTGCGTGACGTAGACAAGCCGGGGGCCGCCAAGGTGGCCCGGGACCTGGTCGAGGCCGGCTTCCGGATCATCGCCACCACCGGTACCGCCAAGGCCCTGGAGGCCGAGGGTATCGAGGTGGAGCGGGTCAACAAGGTCCGTGAGGGGCGCCCGCACATCGTGGATGCGATCAAGAATGGCCAGGTCCAGCTGATCATCAACACCACCGAAGGTCGCAAGGCCATTTCCGACTCGGCGCAAATCCGCCAGTCGGCCCTGCAGACCAAGGTGACCTATACAACGACTCTGGCGGGCGGCGAAGCCTTCTGCCGGGCCATCAAGTTCGGCCCGGAGCGGACGGTGCGCCGGCTGCAGGACCTACACGCAGGAAAGTAAGACTATGGCTGACAGAGTACCCATGACCAAGACGGGCGAGGCCCGTCTGCGCGAGGAATTGAAGAGGCTGAAGTCCGAGGACCGCCCGCGGGTGATCGCGGCCATCGCCGAGGCCCGCGAGCACGGCGACCTCAAGGAGAACGCGGAGTATCATGCCGCCCGCGAACAACAGAGCTTTATCGAAGGCCGGATTCAGGAAATCGAGGGCAAGCTTGCCTCGGCCCAGGTGATCGATGTCACCACCATGGAAAACAACGGCAAGGTGATTTTCGGGGCCACCGTGCACCTGGTGAACATGGAAACCGATGAAGAGGTGACCTACCAGATCGTTGGGGAAGACGAGGCTGACATCAAGGAAGGCAAGCTGTCGATTTCCTCGCCCATCGCCCGGGCCCTGGTGGGCAAGGACGAGGGCGACGTGGTGGCCATCCGTGTACCGTCCGGCACCGTGGAATACGAGATCGCCGAGGTGGAGTACATCTGACGGGTGAGCCCGGGCGGGTGCCCGGGCCACAAAAAAGCCGGCCATGGCAGACCCTGGCCGGCTTTTTCATTGAGTCGCCTCAGTGGGTGTGCCGCAGCAGGTTGGACAGCCTCGGGTTGGGGGTCCTGGCGCGACGCAGCAGCACGGCGATCTTGCCGATGGTCTGGACCAGTTCGGCGCCTGAAATCTGGCACAGGGCTTCGATGATCTCCCGGCGAACCTCCCGGTCCTGACTGGCCACCTTGACCTTGATCAGCTCGTGATCGTTGAGGGCCCGCTCGAGTTCCTCCTGCAGCCCTTCGGACAAGCCTTTGTCCCCCACGATGATCACGGGTTTGAGGTCGTGGGCAATGGCCCGGTAGGCCCGGCGCTGTTCCGGTGAAAGGCTCATGATGTAATCTCTTAATGATTGCAATTAACAAAAGGTCAGCGAAGTGCTCGCTGACGGCATCTATAATCCGTGGATTGTAACAGATCGCTTCGCCCCGGAAATGCCAGTTAACCCGTATCCGGGGGCGGGCGCGGTCGTTGCTAAGTTGGAGGTTGGTTTGGCACGCTCCAAGTCCAGTGACCGCTGGCTGAAGGAACATTTCAGTGACGTCTGGGTCAAAAAGTCCCAGGAAGAAGGCTACCGTTCCCGGGCCAGTTACAAGCTCATCGAGCTGGACAGGAAAGACCGGCTGTTCCGGCCGGGCCAGTTGGTGGTGGACCTGGGCGCCGCACCCGGCGGCTGGTCCCAGGTGGCCATTGAGCGGGTGGGGGACACCGGCACCGTGATCGCCAGCGACATTCTGCCGATGGATCCGATCGCCGGGGTGGAATTCGTGCAGGGTGACTTCACCGAGGATTCGGTGTTCGAGTCGCTGCTGGCGTTGTTGGGGGATCGCCGGGCGGACGTTGTTATTTCGGATATGGCACCCAATATGAGTGGTATGGCCGCAGTGGATATCCCCCGGGCCATGGGGCTGGTGGAGCTGGCCCTGGACATGGCGCAGCGGGTGCTGCGACCGGGCGGCGCTTTCGTCGCCAAGGTGTTCCAGGGCGAGGGGTTTGACGCCCTGCTGGCGGACATGCGCCGTGACTTCCAGACGGTGGTCAGCCGCAAGCCGGATTCGTCCCGGGCCCGTTCCCGGGAGGTGTATCTGGTGGGCAAGGGCTTTCGGGGCTGACAGGGCACGTCGGCCGGCCTGGCACCGGGCGGATGGGCCGTTTCTGGTGGACAGGCGTACAATTGGTGTAAGGTGTCGAAAAAGGATGTCCCCGAAGGGGCGTCCTGCAATTCACAGGTGACGATCCTTGAACGATATGGCAAAAAATCTGGTTCTCTGGCTAGTCATAGCCGCCGTGCTGCTGATGGTGTTTCAGAATTTTTCTCCCACCACCAGCGGTCAGCAAGTCAACTATTCCCAGTTCGTCCAGATGGTGCAACAGGGACAGGTCAGCCGGGTGACCATCGACGGCCTGGAAATCCAGGGGACCCGCAGTGACGGCTCCCAGTTCCAGACCATCCGTCCGCAGGTGGTCGATACCAAGCTGATGGACGACCTGTTGGCCAACAACGTCGAGGTGATCGGCAAGGAGCCGGAGCGTCAGAGCCTCTGGACTCAGCTGCTGGTGGCGGCGTTCCCGATTCTCATCATCGTGGCGCTGTTCGTGTTCTTCATGCGGCAGATGCAGGGCGGTGGTGCCGGCAAGGGCCCCATGTCGTTCGGCAAGAGCAAGGCGCGGCTGATGAGCGAGGACCAGATCAAGACCACCTTCGCCGATGTCGCGGGTGTCGACGAGGCGAAGGAGGACGTCAAGGAGCTGGTGGACTTCCTGCGTGATCCCAGCAAATTCCAGCGCCTGGGTGGCCGCATCCCCAGGGGCGTCTTGATGGTGGGGCCCCCCGGTACCGGTAAGACGTTGCTGGCCAAGGCCATCGCCGGCGAAGCCAAGGTGCCGTTCTTCTCCATCTCCGGTTCCGATTTCGTGGAGATGTTCGTGGGCGTGGGCGCGTCCCGGGTCCGTGATATGTTCGAGCAGGCGAAGAAGCAAAGCCCGTGCATCATCTTTATCGACGAGATCGACGCCGTCGGTCGCCACCGTGGCGCCGGCATGGGCGGCGGTCACGACGAGCGTGAACAGACGCTGAACCAGCTGCTGGTCGAAATGGACGGCTTCGAGGGCAACGAAGGCGTCATCGTGATCGCGGCCACCAACCGACCGGATGTGCTGGACCCGGCATTGCTGCGCCCGGGCCGGTTTGACCGCCAGGTGGTGGTCAACCTGCCGGACATCATCGGCCGGGAGCAGATTCTCAAGGTGCACCTGAAAAAAGTGCCGCTGGCCGACGGCATCGACCCGGCGGTTATTGCTCGCGGCACGCCGGGCTTTTCCGGCGCCGACCTGGCCAACCTGGTGAACGAGGCGGCCCTGTTCGCCGCCCGTCGCAACCAGCGTCTGGTCACCATGGAGGAACTGGAGCTCGCCAAGGACAAGATCATGATGGGCGCCGAGCGCAAGTCCATGGTGATGAGCGAGAAGGAAAAACGGAACACCGCCTATCACGAGTCCGGCCATGCCATCGTCGGGCGCCTGATGCCAGAGCATGACCCGGTGTACAAGGTCAGCATCATCCCCCGCGGCCGCGCCCTTGGGGTCACCATGTTCCTTCCGGAGGAGGACCGCTACAGTCACTCCAAGCGCTACCTGATCAGCTCGATCTGCAGCCTGTTCGGTGGCCGGATCGCCGAGGAACTGACGCTGGGCGTCGATGGTGTCACCACCGGTGCTTCCAACGACATTGAGCGGGCAACCAGTCTGGCCCGTAACATGGTCACCCGCTGGGGGCTGTCGGAAAAACTCGGCCCGCTGCAGTACGATACCGACAGCGAGGAACCGTTCCTCGGTCGTTCCGCCGGCCAGGTGCATACCGTGTACTCGCCGGAGACTGCCCAGCGCATCGACGAGGAAGTGCGGAACATCATTGAAGAGTGCTATGCCAAGGCCAAGCAGATCCTGATCGAGAACCGGGACAAGCTGGACATGATGGCGGAAGCTCTGATGAAGTATGAAACCATCGATCGCTACCAGATCGACGACATTATGGAAGGCCGCGAACCCCGGCCGCCCGCGGGCTGGGGTGACAGTAACCCCACCGGCGGTGTGCGGACGGAGGAACCGGAGGCCGCCAAGGCCAAGGGCTCCGACAGCGGTCGCCAGCCCGGCGTGGGCCGGCCGGCGGGAGAGCACTGAGCCGCCACGCCACAACCATCGGTTGCTTGCGCCGCCCGGATATCGGGCGGCGTTTGTTTTTGGGAAACCAGTGAAAGTCAGCAAGACGGGTTCGTTATGAAAATGAGTTTTGCCGGACGGGTGGTCGACCTGTCCCGCTGTCACGTGATGGGAATACTCAATGTCACCCCCGATTCCTTCTCCGACGGGGGCCGGTTCAACTCGTTCGACGCTGCCATGGCGCGGGCGCGCCAGATGGTGGCGGATGGTGCGACCTTCATCGACGTGGGCGGCGAATCCACCCGCCCGGGCGCGGCCCCGGTGTCCGTTCAGGAAGAGCTGGACCGGGTGTGCCCGGTGGTGGAGGCCATCGCCCGGGAGCTGGACGTGGTGGTGTCCGTGGATACCAGCTCCCCGCAGGTCATGACGGAAACCGCCAAGCTCGGCGCTGGCCTGATCAACGATGTCCGGGCGTTGCAGCGGGAAGGCGCGCCGGAGGCTGCGGCGGTGGCCGGGATCCCGGTGTGCCTAATGCACATCAAGGGGGAACCGGCGACGATGCAGGAACGTCCGTGCTATCAGAACCTGCGACGCGAGGTCTGTGCTTTCCTTGCTGAGCGGGTGACGGTGGCGGAACAGGCCGGGGTGCGTCCCGAACACATTCTGCTGGATCCGGGGTTTGGTTTTGGCAAGAACCTGGACCACAACCTGGCGCTGCTGGCGGCGCTGGAACAGCTCGATATTCTCGGTTACCCGCTGCTGATTGGCGTGTCCCGCAAGTCCATGCTCGGGCAGCTGACCGGGCGTGAGGTGGGTGAGCGCTTGCCCGCCAGCCTCGCCGCCGCGACAATAGCGGCCATGAAAGGGGCCAGCATTGTGCGGGTGCACGATGTCAGGGAAACGGTGGATGCCGTCAAGGTGGCGACGGCGGTGAAGGAGGCGGGTTGATGGCCAAGCGGAAATACTTTGGAACGGACGGAATCCGCGGGCAGGTGGGAGATTTTCCCATTACGCCTGAGTTCATGCTGAAACTGGGGTGGGCCGCCGGCCAGGCGTTCAAGCGGGACGGTCAGCGCAACAGTGTGCTGATCGGCAAGGACACCCGTCTTTCCGGCTACATGTTCGAGTCGGCGCTGGAGGCCGGCCTGTCCGCGGCCGGTGTCGACGTCAGGCTGTTGGGGCCGATGCCGACGCCGGCCATCGCCTATCTGACGCGCACCTTCCGGGCTTCCGCCGGAATCGTGATCAGCGCCTCCCACAATCCGCACCATGACAATGGCATCAAGTTTTTTTCCGCCGCCGGTACCAAGCTGGACGATGCCCTGGAAGCGGAGATCGAGCGTTGGCTCGACAGCCCGGCGGTCCAGGTGTGCGCGCCTTCCGAGCTGGGCAAGGCCTCGCGGATCGACGATGCGCCCGGGCGCTATGTGGAGTTCTGCAAGAGCACCGTGCCGAACGAGTTTTCCATGGAAGGGCTGCGCATCGTGCTCGATTGCGCCCATGGCGCCACCTACCACGTCGCGCCCAAGGTGTTCCGAGAGCTGGGGGCCCGGGTGTCGGTGATCGGCGGCGAGCCGGATGGCTTGAACATCAACCTGAACGTCGGTTCGACGCACCTGGACGCGCTCAGGCAGGCGGTGCTGGAAAAGAAAGCCGACCTGGGGATCGCCTTTGACGGTGACGGTGACCGTGTCCAGATGGTGGACCGGGACGGCTCCGAAGTGGACGGCGACGAGCTGCTTTACATCATTGCCTCGCAGCGCCAGGCCGAGGGCCGTCTCCGGGGAGGCGTGGTCGGCACCCTGATGACCAACCTGGGGGTGGAGCTGGCCCTGCGTGAACGGGGGATTGAGTTCGAGCGCGCCCAGGTGGGCGATCGCTACGTCATGGAGCGCCTGCTGGCCAACAACTGGCTGTTGGGCGGTGAGGGCTCCGGGCACCTGGTGATCCGGGACTGCACCTCCACCGGCGACGGTATTATTTCCGCCCTGCAGGTGATGCTGGTGATTTACAAGTCGGGGAAGACCCTGGCCGAGTTGCGCCGGGGCATGACCAAACTGCCGCAGACCATGATCAACGTCCGGGTGGCGGAGCGGTTCGATCCGCTGGCCCGGGACGACATCCGCGAGGCGGTACGCCAGGCCGAGCAGACCCTGGGAAATGCCGGTCGGGTGCTGTTGCGGGCGTCTGGCACGGAGCCGGTCATCCGGGTGATGGTCGAGGGCCAGTCGCAGACCGATATCGCCCGCGTGGCGACGGCACTCGCGCAAGCGGTCGAGCGGTCGTCGTCCTGACCGCGCTCCTGCCCGGGGTGGTTGTCTGGGGGCAGGGACTGCTGTATAGTTCCGCCTCCCTTGGATTCGGGAAGCGTTATGCGTCGCAAGATCGTTGCCGGTAACTGGAAAATGAACGGCTCCACCGAACTGGTGGAACAGCTGGTTGACCCGGTCAGGGACGGAGTGGGCGCTCTTGATAATGGCGTGGAGGTTGTTATCATTCCCCCCGCGCTGTATGCCCGTGATGTCCTGGTGCGCGCGCGTGGCTGGCTGTCCGTCGGGGTTCAGAATGTCAGCCAGTGGCGCTCCGGGGCCTACACCGGCGAGGTGTCGGCGGCCATGGCGGCCGATCTCGGATGTCGTGTCGCCCTGGTGGGGCACTCCGAGCGTCGCCAGTACTTTGGTGAAACCGATGCGGTGATTGCCGAAAAGGTGGCCCAGGCGCTGTCGGCGGAGCTGGAGGTGATGCTCTGTGTCGGCGAGACCCTGAATGAGCGAGAAGCCGGCGACGCCGAGGCCGTGGTGACGGGCCAGGTTCGCCAGGGGTTGGCTCGGGTGGCAGCGGCGCAGTGGTCCCGGGTGGTCGTGGCGTACGAGCCGGTCTGGGCGATTGGTACGGGCCAGACGGCGACGGCGGAGGATGCGCAGTGTATGCATCGGGCCATCCGTCAGGCGCTGACCGAGGCCGGGGCACCGGCGGAGACAATTTCGGTGCTTTACGGCGGCAGCGTAAAAGCGGATAATGCGGCCGCACTTTTTGCCCAGCCGGACATCGATGGCGGGCTGATCGGCGGCGCGTCATTGGTCGCTGAGGATTTTCTGAGCATTTGCCGGGCGATGCCGGCGGGTGCCAAAGGTTAACTGTTCGCGGGATTCGATATGGGTTGGTTGGAAACACTGGTCGTCGTTGTGCATGTGGTGATTGCCGTCGCGCTGGTGGGCCTGGTGCTGATCCAGCAGGGCAAGGGAGCCGATGCTGGCGCCGCCTTCGGTGGGGGGGCGTCCCAGACCGTGTTTGGTAGCCAGGGCAGCGGCAGCTTCCTGACCCGACTGACCACATCGCTGGCCATCGTGTTCTTCGTGACAAGTTTTTCGCTGGCGGTATTCGCCAAGCAGCGGGCCGAAGTTGCGGCCGACGCGGGTATTCCTGTGGTTCAGGAAAGCGTTAAGGTCGAGGAGCAAGCGTCGGCCGAGCCTGCTGACAAGGCGGATGCGGCGGCCGGTGAGGCCGAGAGTGGGAAGGCCGATCTTCCCGAGCTCGAGTAAGGTTCATGCCCGGGTGGTGAAACTGGTAGACACGCTATCTTGAGGGGGTAGTGGCGCAAGCCGTGCCGGTTCGAGTCCGGCCCCGGGCACCAAATACAAGAAAACGGCTTGGAATATCCAGGCCGTTTTTTTTGGTCAGTCCTTGACCAGTCCGCCGGGCGTCTCTATACTCCGGCGCATAGTGGAGCCGCTGGGCCTTGCCCCGGTTTCCTGGCAGGCCAGGTGTCTGTCAGCAGGATAAAGCCGTTCACCGGTCTTTTCCTGTGAGTTCTTGCAACAAAAGGCCCCAATCACGGGGCTTTTTGATTAAGGGGCCTGGCGCATCGGGCCCTGATGCATAAAAAGGGCTGATCTAACAGCCCTTTTTTTGTTTGTAGGGTCGGTAAGTGTTCCAAGTGGAGAAGGCATAACCTTGTCAGCCAAGCTTAAACAACTGGAAGATCTGCTTCGGCCGGTGGTCGAGGGGATGGGGTACACCTTCTGGGGGCTCGAGTTCCGCTCCCAGGGGCATCACTCCCTGTTGCGGGTGTTCATCGACGACGCCCAGAACGGCATCACCATTGATGATTGCGAGAAAGTCAGCCGGCAGATCAGTGGTGTCATGGATGTGGAGGACCCCATTCAGACCGAATACACCCTGGAGGTGTCGTCCCCGGGGATGGACCGGCCGCTGTTCCGACTTGAGCAGTACCAGAACTTCGCCGGACACCAGGTTCAGGTCCGGTTGCGGATGGCCTTTGAGGGGCGCCGGAAATTTCAGGGTGTGCTCAAGGGCGTGGAAGGCGAGGACGTCGTCGTCGTCGTGGACGATCACGAATATCTGTTGCCGTTCGACAGTATCGAGCGGGCCAACATTGTTCCGGTTTTTGAATGATTTCATTTGAATGTGTCAGTGGACGAACAGCTTTTGAGGGCAGGGCAATCCAATGAGTAAAGAGATCTTGCTGGTGGTCGAATCCGTCTCGAACGAAAAGGGTGTCGAGAAGGAGGTGATTTTTGAGGCGATCGAGCTTGCGCTCGCCACGGCGGCCAAGAAGCGTTACGAAGACGAGGACGCCGACATTCGGGTTGCCATCGACCGCAGGACCGGCGAATACGAGACCTTCCGCCGCTGGCTGGTGGTGGACAACGACCAGGTACCGGCGTTGGGTACCGAACTGACGTTGCAGGAGGCCGAGGAGATCGATCCCAACCTCAAGCCCGGCGACATCTATGAAGAGAAGGTGGAGTCCGTCTCCTTTGGCCGCATTGGCGCTCAGGCCGCGAAGCAGATCATCTTTCAGAAAGTGCGGGAGGCCGAGCGGGCCAAGATCGTGGACAGCTACCGTGACCGGATCGGCGAGCTGGTCTCCGGAACCGTGAAAAAAGTGACCCGGGACAACGTCATCGTCGACCTGGGCGGCAACGCCGAGGCCCTGCTGCCGCGCGAGCACCTGATTCCGCGCGAATCCTTCCGCATGGGTGACCGGGTGCGGGCGCTGCTGCTGGAAATCCGCACCGATCATCGCGGGCCCCAGCTGATTCTCAGCCGCACCGCGCCGCAGATGCTGGTGGAGCTGTTCCGGATCGAGGTCCCCGAAATCGCCGAGGAACTGATTGAAATCCGGGGCGCGGCCCGGGATCCGGGTTCCCGGGCCAAGATCGCGGTGAAGACCAATGATCGCCGGATCGATCCGGTGGGTGCCTGTGTTGGCATGCGAGGTTCCCGGGTTCAGGCGGTGTCCAACGAACTGGGTGGCGAGCGGGTCGATATCGTGCTGTGGGACGATAACCCCGCGCAGCTGGTGATCAACGCCATGGCCCCGGCGGAAGTGGCTTCCATCGTTATCGACGAGGACCGGCACACCATGGACGTGGCGGTGGCGGAGGACAATCTGGCCCAGGCCATCGGCCGTAATGGCCAGAACGTTCGCCTGGCGTCCGAGCTGACCGGCTGGACCCTGAACGTGATGACCGAGGAAGAGGCCGGCGAGCGCCAGCAGCAGGAGTACAACCGGTTGCTGGAATACTTCACCTCCACCCTGGATGTGGATGAGGAGTTTGCCAGCGTGTTGATCGAGGAAGGCTTCACCTCTCTGGAGGAGGTGGCCTACGTCCCCATGGAAGAGCTGCTGGCGATTGAGGGCTTCGACGAGGAGACCGTGACGGAGCTGCGCCGTCGGGCCAAGGACGTGCTTCTGAATCAGGCTCTGGCGGACGAGGAAGCCCTGGAGGGCGCCGAGCCGGCGGACGACCTGCTCAACATGGACGGCATGGACCGTGCCCTGGCCTTCAAACTGGCGGGCATGGGGGTCCGTACCATGGAGGACTTGGCGGAGCAGTCGGTGGACGATCTGCTCGACATTGAAGGAATGGATGAAGAGCGTGCCGGCCAGCTGATCATGGCCGCGCGGGCTCCCTGGTTTGAAGATCAGGCTTAATTCGGGAGGAGGACCAGTATGTCTGAAGTAACGGTAAAACAACTGGCCAGAGATGTAGGCGCTCCCGTGGATCGTTTGCTGAAGCAGATCGTCGAGGCCGGCCTCAAGGCCCGCTCCGAGGACGACTCTGTGACCAGCGATGAGAAACAGCAGTTGCTGGCTTATCTGAGAAAGACCCACGGCGAGGCGGATGCCGAGCCGCGCAAGATCACGTTGAAACGCAAGACCACCACCACCCTCAAAGCCGGCAAGGCCAAGACGGTGAACGTCGAGGTACGCAAGCGCCGTACCTACATCAAGCGGGCCGAGCTGCAACCGGAGCCGGAGCCCGAGGCGCCGAAACCGGAAGAGGTGATCGACGCGCAACCGGCCCCGGCCGCCGCCGAAGAGGCGACCCCCGCGGTGGTGGAAGCTCAGGCGCCGCAGGCTGCGGACGCGGCCCAGGCGCCGGAGGCCGAAGCGAAGCCGGAGGCCGCGCCGGATACCACGCCGTCGGAATCCGAGGAAGCGCCTTCCGATGAGAGCGCGCCGGCGGAGCCCGAGGCCGCTGAGCCCGAGACCGCCGAAGGCGTGGCTGTCCCGCCGCCGGACAAGGACGGCAAGGACCGCAAGGGCAAGAAGAAGAGCAAGGTGCGCGAGCGCACCGAAGAGGTCGACGACGGCAAGCCCAAGAAGAAACAGGCGGGTCATCGAGGCCCCCGCAGTCGTCCGGTGGAGGAGCCGGTGCTCATCTCGGATGACGAGGACGAGTCCACGCCGCGTAAGTCGCTGCGTGTGAAAAAGAAACCCAAAGAGAAGCGTCATGGCTTCGAGAGGCCGACCAAGCCCATGGTACGAGAAGTGGAAATCCCCGAGACCATTACCGTTGGCGATCTGGCCCAGCGCATGGCCGTGAAGGCGGCGGATGTCATCAAGACCCTGATGGGTATGGGCGTCATGGCCACCATCAACCAGCCGCTGGATCAGGAAACGGCGATTCTGGTGACCGAGGAACTGGGGCACAAGGCCAAACCGGTCAGCGAGGAAGCCTTCGAGGAGGAGATCCTGAGCGAGATCACCGGCGACTCCGAGGGCAAGGAAAAGATCAAACGGGCACCGGTGGTCAGCGTCATGGGCCACGTCGACCACGGCAAGACCTCGTTGCTGGACTACATCCGGCGCACCAAGGTGGCGGCTGGCGAATCCGGTGGCATTACCCAGCACATCGGTGCCTATCATGTTGAAACCGACCACGGCATGATCACCTTCCTGGATACTCCGGGCCACGCGGCGTTTACCGCCATGCGGGCGCGCGGTGCCCAGTGTACGGACATCGTCATTCTGGTGGTGGCCGCGGACGACGGCGTCATGCCCCAGACCAAGGAGGCAATCGACCACGCCCGCTCCGCTGGCGTGCCGATCGTGGTGGCCATCAACAAGATGGACAAGGAAGAGGCGGACCCCGACCGCATCAAGAACGAGCTGTCGGCGCTGGAAGTGATTCCGGAAGACTGGGGCGGCGACACCCAGTTCGTGCCGGTGTCCGCGCACACCGGTCAGGGCATCGAGGACCTGCTGGAAGCCGTGCTGCTGCAGGCGGAAATTCTGGAGCTGGAAGCGTCACCGGATGCCTCGGCCAAGGGCGTGGTCATCGAGTCCAGTCTGGAACGGGGCCGGGGCTCGGTGGCGACCGTGCTGGTCCAGAACGGTACCCTGCACCGGGGCGATATGGTGGTGGCGGGTTCCTACTTCGGTAAGGTTCGCGCCATGACCGACGAGTCCGGCCGTCAGGTCAAGGAAGCCGGGCCGTCTATCCCGGTTGAGATTCTCGGCCTGAATGGTACGCCGGACGCGGGTGACGAGTTGTTCGTGGTGGCCGATGAGCGGAAGGCCAAGGAGCTGGTGGAATTCCGCCAGGCCCGTGAGCGCGAGCAGCGTCTGCAGCGCCAGCAGGCGGCCAAGCTTGAGAACATGTTCGAGAACATGGGCAAGGACGAGGTCAAGACCCTCAACGTCGTCCTGAAGACCGACGTGCGCGGTTCTCTGGAGGCGATCACCAAGGCCCTGCTGGACCTGGGCAACGACGAGGTTCAGGTCAAGATCGTGTCCTCGGGCGTGGGCGGTATCGCGGAGACGGACGTGAGTCTGGCGGCGGCCACCAACGCCGTGATTTTCGGCTTCAACGTACGTGCGGATTCCGCCGCCAAACGCCTGGTCGAACAGGAAGGTCTGGACCTGCGTTACTACAGCATCATCTACAACCTGATCGATGACGTGAAAGCGGCCCTGACCGGCATGCTGGCGCCGGAGTACCGGGAAGAGATCGTCGGCATCGCCGAAGTCCGGGACACCTTCCGCTCGCCGAAGTTCGGCCAGGTGGCCGGCTGTATGGTGGTCGAGGGTACCGTGTACCGGAACAAGCCGATCCGCGTGCTGCGTGACAACGTGGTGATCTTTGAGGGCGAGCTGGAGTCGCTGCGCCGCTTCAAGGATGACGTCGCGGAAGTGCGTAACGGCATGGAGTGCGGTATCGGCGTTAAAGGGTACGACGTCAAGGTGGGTGACCAGATCGAGGTGTTCGATCGGGTCAAAGTCGAGCGCAAACTGGAGTCCACGGGGGGCTGATGGCTCGGGAATACAGCCGTGTGGATCGCATCGGCGATCAGATGCAGCGTGAACTGGCGGTGCTCATCCAGCGGGAAATCAAGGACCCGCGGGTGGGCATGGTCACGGTCAATGCGGTCAAGGTCAGCCGGGACCTCGGCTACGCCGACGTGTACGTGTCCCTGATGTCGACCGAGGAACTGTCGGAGCAGTCCCCGGAAGTGCAGGCATCGCTGGCCGTGCTCAACAAGGCGGCCGGCTTCCTGCGCGGCCAGGTCGGTCGGGCCATGAAGCTGCGGGTGGTACCGCACCTGCGGTTCCACTTCGATGCCCTGCTGGGTCAGAGCCGCCGGATGGATCGGCTGATTCGCGAGGCGGTCGGTGACAGCCCGGTGGTGCCGCGGGACGACAACGACGACCCGGTTTCCGATAATCCGGAGCGGGACGCTTGAAGCGGCGACAGAGAGGCCGGAATGTCAACGGCATTCTGGTGATCGACAAACCCCAGGGTGTCACCTCCAACGGCATCCTGCAGCAGGTCAAGCGCCTGTTCGGCGCGGCCAAGGCCGGGCACACCGGTGCCCTGGACCCGCTGGCGACCGGCGTGCTGCCGCTGTGTTTTGGGGAGGCCACCAAGTTCTCCCAGCTGATGCTGGACAGCGACAAGGCCTACGTCACCACCGCCAGGCTTGGGGTGCGTACTGAAACCGGGGACAGCGACGGCGCAGTGGTGTCCGAGCGGCCGGTGCCGGCGCTGACCGAGGCCGCCGTGGCGTCGGTGCTGGACCGGTTCCGCGGCGACATCCAGCAGGTTCCGTCAATGTACTCCGCGCTCAAGCACAAGGGGCGGCCTCTGTATGAGTATGCCCGTGAAGGTGTCGAGGTGGAGCGCCCGGCACGCCCGGTCACCATCCATGAGCTGAAACTGCTGGCGCTGCGCGGAAACGAGCTGGACCTGGCGGTGGCCTGCACCAAGGGTACGTACATTCGCTCACTGGTGGAGGACATTGGCGAGGCCCTCGGTTGCGGCGCCCATGTGACCGCACTGCGGCGTACCCTGGCCTCCGGCTACACCCTGGCGGATGCCCACCGGGTCGAGGACCTGGAAGCGATGCGGGCCCGGGGTGAAAGCCTGGACGGCCTGCTGCTGGCCCCGGATACGGCGCTCTCCATGTTCCCGGAACTGCGCCTGCGGGATGGGGCGCTGCTATCGATCTTGAATGGACAACAGGTTAGAATACCGGGCCAGCCCGTCGAGGGTTTTGCGCGCCTGTACGGCGAGCACGACTTCGTAGGGCTGGTCGAGGCTTTCCCGGAAGGCGAGCGGACCCGTGTGGTGCCTCGTCGGCTGGTGAAAGGGGGCTCCGGACGTGAGTCACGGCGCCCTTAGCCGGGCTGTAGAGATGCGCGGTTCGGCTGGATGAATGAGCATCGCAACCAATGAGGTGACATATGGCACTGTCTGCCAGTGAGAAAGCACAGATTGTAAAAGAGTTTCAGCAAAGCGAAGGCGACACCGGTTCTCCTGAAGTTCAGGTGGCCCTGCTGTCCGCCAACATCGACAAGCTGCAGGAACACTTCAAGGCCAACAAGCAGGACCACCACTCCCGTCGTGGTCTGATCCGGATGGTCAACCAGCGCCGTAAGCTGCTGGACTACCTGAAGCGCAAGAACGCCGACCGGTATCTGGAGCTGATCCAGCGCCTGGGTCTGCGTCGCTGATCCGGCCTTGACAGTCTGGGGCCTGTGCCCGCACGGGGCCAGGCCGTCAACCGGCGGGTTGCCGCCGGTTGAAGCTTCTCTTCCGTGCATTGCCACCGCGGTTGTTTTGCCCGTGACCCCAGGGAGTCGTCTGTCGTAACCGAAAGCACCCTTTGATAGCAGGTTGTTGAAAAGCCCCGGCCGTCGCAGACCGGGATTTTGCAACAGCCTGTTAGCTTTCAGGCAGGCTGCGCCACGAGGTCGCCCAGCAAACACCTGCGGTTCTGTGGGCCCCGATCCGAGCGGTCGGTGGTTCCCGTTGTTCGACAGAACGTTTTTTGACTTTTGCTACAGGAGTGTGTTGTGGAACTGCAACCTCGCACCAAGACCTTTGAAATGGGTGGCCAGACCTTCACCCTCGAAACCGGCCGTATTGCCCGCCAAGCCACCGGCGCGGTGCTGGTCACTTCCGGCGAGACCGCCGTATTGGGGACCGTGGTCGGCGCCAAGGAAGCCAAGCCAGGCCAGGGTTTCTTCCCGCTGACCGTCAACTACATCGAGAAGACCTACGCCGTGGGCAAGATTCCGGGGGGCTTCTTCAAGCGCGAAGGCCGTCCGTCCGAGAAGGAAACCCTGACGTCCCGCCTGATCGACCGTCCAATCCGTCCGCTGTTCCCGGAAGGCTTCATGAACGAGGTGCAGGTGATCTGCACGGTCATGTCCGCCAGCAAGGAACAGGATCCGGACATCGCCGCCATGCTCGCCGCCTCCGCGGCACTGGCCATTTCCGGTATTCCGTTTGAGGGCCCCATCGGGGCGGCACGTGTCGGCTTCACCGACGACAAGGGCTATTTCCTCAACCCCACCTTTGCCGAGCTCGAGAGCTCCCTGCTCGACATGGTCGTGGCGGGCACCGAGGACGCCGTGCTGATGGTGGAGTCGGAGGCCAAGGGCCTGACCGAGGACCAGATGCTCGGGGGCGTTCTGTTCGCGCATCAGGAAATGCAGACGGCCATCAAGGCCATCAAGGAATTCGCCGCCGAAGTCGGCAAGCCGCGCTGGGACTGGCAGCCCGAGCCGGAGAATACGGACCTGCTGAACGCGCTCAAGGCGGAGTTCGGTGCCGCCATCGAGGAAGCCTACGGCATCCGTGACAAGATGGCCCGCTATGAGCGCCTGGGTGAGATCAAGGCCCGGGCGGTCGAGGCGTTCGCCGGCGACGAGGAAGGTCGTCCGTCCGAGGAAGACGTTAAGAAATACCTGGGCAAGATTGAGAAGCAGATCGTTCGCCAGCAGGTGCTGGACGGCAAGCCGCGTATCGACGGTCGCGACAACAAGACCGTACGCCCGATCAAAGTGGAAGTCGGCATCCTGCCCAACGTACACGGCTCGGCCCTGTTTACCCGGGGCGAGACCCAGGCCATCGTCACCGCGACCCTGGGAACCACCCGTGACGTACAGATCATTGATGCTCTGGAAGGTGAGAAGAAGGACGCCTTCCTGTTCCACTACAACTTCCCTCCGTACTCCGTGGGTGAGGCGGGCCGCATGGGCTCACCGGGCCGTCGTGAAATCGGTCACGGTCGCCTGGCCAAGCGGGGTGTCGCTGCGGTGATGCCGTCCATCGACGAGTTCCCGTATGCCATCCGGGCGGTGTCCGAGATCACCGAGTCCAACGGGTCCAGCTCCATGGCGTCCGTCTGTGGCTCCTCCCTGGCGCTGATGGACGCGGGGGTTCCGCTGAAGGCTCCAGTGGCGGGCATCGCCATGGGCCTGGTTAAGGAAGGTGACCGGTTCGCGGTTCTGACCGACATCCTGGGTGACGAAGACCACCTGGGTGACATGGACTTCAAAGTGGCCGGCACCCAAGACGGTGTGACCGCACTGCAGATGGACATCAAGATCAACGGGATCACCGACGAGATCATGGAAATCGCGCTGCAGCAGGCTCACGAAGCCCGTCTGCACATCCTGGAGGAAATGAACAAGGTGATCGCCGAGCCGCGTGCGGAGCTGTCCGAGCGTGCCCCGAGCATCACCGCCATCAAGATCCACCCGGACAAGATCCGTGAGGTCATCGGCAAGGGCGGCTCGGTGATTCGCGCCATCTGTGACGAAACCGGTGCCTCCATCGACCTGGACGACGACGGCAACGTCAAGATCTACGCCGACAACCAGGCCGCCGCCCAGGCGGCTGTCAACCGGATCCGCGAGATCACCGCGGAGATCGAGGTTGGCGCGATCTACAAGGGTCGGGTTGAGCGTATTGTGGACTTCGGTGCGTTCGTGAACATTCTGCCGGGTAAGGATGGACTGGTGCACATTTCCCAGATCTCCGACCGCCGGATCGAGAATGTCTCCGATGAACTGAGCGAAGGTCAGGAAGTGCTGGTCAAGGTGCTGGACGTGGACAACCGCGGCCGCGTGAAGCTGTCCATGAAGGAAGTGAAGGAAGGCGAGCAGCCGACGGACTTCTCCGCCTGATCGCCTTCGGGCCTGGCAAAAACCCGCCGCTCCCCTGGGTCGGCGGGTTTTTTATGGGCTCCGTGTCAGTAGCGGGGCCCGCTTACCCTCCGCTTCCCTTTGCTGCGGTCGCCATGAAGCGAAGCACGTCTTCCCGATATTCCGGAATTACGAAGGTTGCCGCGTGGGGCGTGTCCGTCTGCAGGAAGGCCTTGGGCTCCCGGGCCGCCTCGAACAGGGCTCGGCCATGGTGGAAGGGAATGATCCCATCCCGAACACTGTGAATCACCAGCACCGGAACCGGGCTGATGCCGGCAATTCTGTCCGTGCCTTCGTAGTCCCCGGGAACGGTCCAGCTCAGCGGAATCTGGAACGCCCAGGTCAGCCAGAACGCCGCCAGTTTCTCCCGGGCGATTGCCCGGAACCCGGAAAAGGTACCGTCTAGGATGACGCCGGTCAGCGCCGGTGTCTCCCCCCGTCGGGTCCACTCGCTGGCCAGCGCGACCCCCAGGCCTCCGCCAAGGCTCTGGCCGAGCAGGTAGACCGGTTGATCGCCCCGTTTCGGGGTGTCGGCAAGCCAGCGCAGGCCGGTTTCGACGTCGTGGAGGGCGCCTTCGAGGTCCGGGTCGCCGGTGGATTGGCCGAAGCCCCGGTAGTCCAGGGTGAACACATTGTAGCCGGCCTCCGGCAGCCAGGCGATGTTGAGGATATGGCTGCTGATGTTCTGGGCGTTGCCGTGCAGGTAGTACACGGTTCCCCTGACGTTGCCGGTCTCGGCAGCGGGTAGCCACCATCCATGCAGCCGCTCGCCGTCCCCGGTGTCGAGGTAAATGTCGTCGTAGGCCAGGCCGAGTCGGTCGGGAGTCACGTAGGTCACGTGGTCCGGATAGAAAAAGACGCTGCTGCAGCCGGACAGCCCGCCCAGGGTTGTGGCGGCCAGCAGGGCAAGGCTCAGAAATAGGCGTGCAGTCCGGCGTGCCATAGGCTTTGGTACCTGTCGAAGTGGTGGTCCCGGGAGAATTCCGCGAACAGGCTGAAACGGCGCCCCAGATGCCAGCCGCCCTGCAGGTAGAGCTGGTCGCGGCGGTGCTGATCACTGACCAGCCAGGCTTTGGTCCGGACGCCGGCCAGGAGGCTCAGCCGGTCGCTCTGGTGCAGGAGCCCCAAGTCCGCTCCGGGCGCGGCGTCATAGCCCCGGCTCAGGTCGTCGTCAATTTCCAGGTCGGCGGTGGCCAGCGCGAATGCCTGGGTCGCCCCGCCCAGGCGCCAGCTGCCACCGGCGCCGCCTTCCAGGTAGGGGGTCAGCACGCGGTCCTGGCCGGTGTCGGTCCGGCGGGCACCAAAGCCCACCTGCCAGGACAGGGGGGAGAAGAACGCATCCCGTGGGCTCAGGGAGCGGATCTCGACGGCCGTCAGCCGTTCCAGCTGGAGTTCGTCGTTGTCGGTGTACACCCGTGCATCCAGCCGCAGGAACTGCAGCTGGGCACCGGGCCGGTAACCGGCGGGCGGGTCCAGCACGTCGTGATAGGCCGGGCGCAGGGTTAGGTTCAGAAACTCGCGGTGATCCTGCTGGCCCGTGCCCAGGCTCAGCCGGAAGGTGTCGTGCCCTTGGTCGTCGCGAACCGGGGGTGTCGGCGGTGTGTCTTTCGGCACTGCACCGTGGATTCGGCTCCGGGCCATCAGCAGCCGGTGGGACAGGGGAGCGGCGTAGCCGCGGGGCCAACCCTCGGCCTCGCTCTGATAGCGGACGTAATCGTAGGTGGCGTCCAGCACGGCGGCCTGCTCAGGTTCCGGCAGGGCGCGTACCTCGGGGGCGTCCGGGGCAACGTAGCCGTTGGCAATCGCTGCCGCCAGCTGTTGCTGGGGTTCGGGCAGCTGGTCGATCTGGTAGGCCACTGAGGTGGCCGCCGAGGGGCGGTAGTAGACCCGGCTCACCAGCCCTTTGTCGACCACCCAGCGAACCGTGTCCGAGGGGATGGCGTGGGTGCCGACTTCATCCAGTAGGCGCGTGCCCGGTCGTGCCACGTCAATCAGGGCCAACAGCCGGTAGGCGCAGTTCTCGTCAAAGAAGTAGTAGTCGAAGCGCTTGTCCTGAATTTCCCAGGCATGGGCCAGCAGGCGCTCCACTTCCGGGCCGGTCAGGTTGAGGGTGTATTCCCAAAGGTCTCGGTGCTCAATGTCCGAGTAGAGGCGAATCTTTTCGTAGTAGGGCTGCACGGTGGTGATGCCGGGGTAGCCACCGAAGATGCCCTTGTAGGCGAACAGGAGTTCACTGTCGTGCGCCTGTGCGTCGGCGGCATAGGAGATGGTGCTGGCCAGCAGCAGGTTGGTCTGTTCGTCCTGCTGTGGCGGGTCCAG
>MDSZ01220239.1_pt1 | contig 43076 bp, 42 predicted proteins | sample 811201 | NCBI WGS metagenome assembly MDSZ01 (sample SAMN05326647, study PRJNA326480) | marine metagenome | isolation source: seawater | place: Indian Ocean: North | collected 2010 | reverse complement strand
TATTATATAGGTTGTAATCTATATACTTAACAATTTTACTTGTCTCACTATAACTTAATTTTTTAATATTATTACTGACTAGCTTAGTCTTATTAAAAAACATTTCGATTTTTTTAATACCATTTTTATTTGGCATTACATCTAACCTATCATAACCATATATTGCTATTCCAATATTTCCTTTCATTGAAACTTTTCCGTCTAAATAATATTTATTTTTTCTTTTAATGAGACTATATTCGTAATAACCAAATCCTCCATTAATTCTCGAATTAATGTCAAGTGTTTTAAATACAACTTTTTCAAATGTTGGATTAACTGTATCTTTTATTTCAATAAAATTATATGATAGGGGATCTAAAACATCATCATTACTATCTCTAATTTCAAAATGAAGATGAGGTCCGCTAGAAGACCCAGTATTTCCACTATATCCAATTAGTTCACCTTTATTAAAATAAAATTTATTTTTTTCAGGATATCTTGTTATTTCAAAACTTTGAATTTTATATTGTTCTTTAGTAATGAATTTTTCAATAGAATTATTAAATTTTGAAAGATGTGCATATACTGTTTTTGTTCCATCATTATGATTCATGTATAATGCTCTACCATAACCTCTAGTTCCAATTCTAATTCTTTCAACATACCCGCTTTTAGATGCATGAATTGGTATTCCGATTTTACCATTAGTTTTAATATCAATACCCATATGAAAATGATCTCCTCTTAGTTCACCCATGGTACCTGATAAAAAGTTTTGCTTATTTTTATTAAGCGGAAATTGAAATGATTTATTTGATTGTGAAAAACAATGAAAAATTATAAAACTATTTAATATTAAAATCAAGGAGTTTTTCATCTTCAATATAAGCTTTTAAATTATCACCTTTTTTAATTTCTCCAACACCTTCAGGAGTTCCTGTAAAAATAATATCTCCAGTCTTTAAATGGATAAAATTTGAAATATAATTAATTAAAAAATCAACTTTATAAATCATTTTATTTGAATTCGACTTTTGAACAACCTTATTATTTTTTTTTAGTGAAAAATTAATGTTTTGAATATCTTTAAATTTTTCTATTGAAAGAAATTCTGATATAGGAGCTGAATGATTGAATCCTTTTGCTAATGTCCAAGGTAGACCTTTATTTTTAGCATTTGTTTGAATATCTCTTGCGGTAAAATCAATTCCAATACCTACTTTATTATAATACCTATTAGCAAAGCTTACGGGGATTTTTTTACCTTCTTTTGATATTTTAATTAGTAATTCAACTTCGAATTGAACATTAGAGGAAAAATCAGGAAAATAAAAGTCTTTATTATTCAAAAGAATTGATGTATCTGGTTTTGTAAATATTATAGGCTGCTTAGGAAACTCATTATTTAACTCTTTTATATGTTTAACATAGTTTCTTCCTACACATATTATTTTCATGATTATTTAATTAATAGTTTTTACATCAATAATTGAATTATTATTAATTTTTTTCAATTTACAAGCCACTACTTTATTAATTAGATTTTTATTATACTTAGAGCTTACTTTAATATAATTATCTGTATACCCATACATCAAATCATTTTTTATATCATTTTCAAAAAGTACGTTTTTTATAGTATTTAAATTTTTTTCATAAAAAAATCTTTTTTTCTTTTCAGATAATATTCTCAACATTTTAGATCTTTCATTCTTTATATTGGTAGAAATTTTATTTTGTGATTTTATTGCTCTTGTATTTTCTCTTTCTGAGTATGGAAATACATGTAAATAGTTGATATTTAAATTTTTAATGTAATCATAGGTTTTATTAAACTCAAATTCAGTTTCTCCAGGGTATCCAACAATTACATCTGCTCCAATACATGCATCTGGTTCTATCATTTTGATTTTTTTTACTCTATCTTCATATAATTCTTTATTGTATCTTCGTCCCATTGCCTTTAGAATTTTATTATTACCAGATTGCAAAGGAATATGAAAATGAGGAAGGAATTTTTTTGAATTTAATATAAACTCAATTATTTCATTACTTAATAAATTTGGTTCTATTGATGATATTCTAAATCTATTTTTAATTTTTAAATTTTCTATTTCTTCAAGCAGATTAATTAATTTTTCTTTTCTTCTTCCGTTTTGAATACCAAAATCACCAATATTTATTCCAGTTAGTACAATTTCATTTATATCTTTTTCAGATATTTCTTTTATATTTTTTAAAATATTTTTTATGGTATTTGACCTACTTCTTCCTCTTGCTAAAGGAATTGTACAAAAAGAACATCCATAATTACATCCATCTTGTACTTTTAAAAAAGATCTTGTCCTATCATTAATTGAAAAGGTTGAATTAAAATCAATACTTTCCTTAATATTAGAATGAATTTTTTTTCTTGATGAATTGATATAGTTTTTAAAATCAAATTTTTCTTTGTTACCTAATACCTTATCAACACCATTTATTTTTAAAATTTCATTTGGTTTTAATTGAGCATAACATCCAATAACTGTGATTTTAGATTCTGGAGAGTATTTTTTTATTTTTTTGATTAAGTCTTTACATTTTTTATTAGCATTTTCAGTAACTGAACACGTATTTATAATAATTTTTTCTGGATTTTTATAAATTGAAGTTTTACGATAACTATTTTCCTGAAAAATTCTAGAAATACTCGAAGTTTCAGAATAGTTCAACTTACATCCAAAAGTATGAAATCCGACTGTACTCATTTTAAAAATCTATTTCAAAATTAATATAGAAATTATATTTATTTTCTGCATTTCTAGAAAATTCGGTCGAAAAAGAATAGCTTTTTATTCCTACAAAATCAAATCCTAATCCTGTACTATATATTAATTTGTTTGTGTAAATATTATTATTGTCATTAGAATAACCCCATATGTATCCTGAATCAAAAAATAATTTTCCATATATTCTAAATGGAAAATTTTTAAATTTTTTTAAATTATATTTTTCTAAATTCCATATTCTATTAAATAATTCTTTTTTAAATGTATTCCTATATATTGCATTTGAATGACCTTGAATTAAATATGTTTGATATCCTCTTACATTATTTTCATCTTCAAAAAGATAGTATGGTTGATTATTACTACTAACATAACTATATAAGTTAAATGAGTAATAAAATTTTTTATTTAATTTAAAGTATTGAGAATAATATATTCTTGCTTTCAATTTATTGACATCTCCAAAAATACCTAATCCGGTTTTTTCTATTGAAGCATTTAATCTAAAACCCTTTAATGGATAATTTTTTATATCCCTAAAATCTCTATCAAATTCATACGAAATAGTAAAAAATTGATTTAAATTTTTTTTCGTATTAATATAATTTTCATTCAATATTTTTGTTGAATCATTGATTTTTGTATTTTGATATTTCAATTTAAAATAATGATAATTATAAAAAGATTCTCTATGAGAATATTCTATATAAGTTGATAAAGTTTTATCTAATGATTTTTTTGATTTATAAAAAACAGGTATATGATTCATGGTGTTATATTCTAGATGATTTTGGTCTTTTAAATTAAAATTAAATTGAATTCCCCCTTTTTGTTTTTTTGTTATATATGGATTAAAATACTCAAATTCATATTCTTTTATAAAACCAAATGTTGCAAGCAAGAAAATTCCATCACTTCTGCCACTTATGTTAGAATGTTCAAATCCTAAACCATAGTTTATTCTTTTAAAATCGTGATTAAAATTTACCCACCAATCATTAAAATTTCTATCGGATAATTCAAAAATTAGATTTGGACTCCAATAAATACTTTCAATAACTTCAATTATAATATCAACATTTTTTTCTTCAATTAATAAAAACTTTATTTGAACTTCATTAAAAAGATCAGTATTGATCAACTTTCTTTTATCTTCTTCGATTACAGAATGAAAATCTGAAAATGAAATACTATCATTTTTTTTAAAATTCAATTCTCTTAGAATAATATTAGATTTGGTTCTTTTATTTCCTTTAATAATAATATTATTTATTTTGAGATTGGTTTTAATACTATTATTTAAATAATCAAAATTTGAGTAATCAAGAGTATCAATTATTTCTTTTCCATTTACTTTATTGAATATAAAGAATGAAAAAAAAACAAAAAGAATTACTTTATTATTTAAAAATGAAGACATAAATAGTTATAAATTCCTATTTTTAGGCAAATATATGTTTAATAGATGTCGATTTTATCTAAATTCTTAAGAAAAATATTTGTTATCCCTATATTGCTTTATCAATATTTAATATCTCCTTTAATTCCAATTTCATGTAGATTTAACCCAACATGTTCGCAGTATTCTAAAGAAGCAATTATAAAGCATGGGATATTTAAAGGTTTAATATTATCAATAAAAAGGATTATTAAGTGTCATCCTTGGGGTGGTAGTGGTTATGACCCAGTTCGATAAAATTATAATACTTCTAATTCTTCACCATAATTTCCAGATAATATTGGGAATCTATACCATGAATTTGGATCTAAACTAAAATCGTCAAGATGAAATGAAGGAGCATACCTTTCCCTTTTCCATTGATTTTTACTAAATAAAATAAAAAACTTTTTTATAAACTTTTTTAAATCATCATTTCTAAATTCTTTTGATTTAGATAATTCCTTGAAAATTTCAGTAGGAGAGTTAGATTTTTTAATAGCTAACCTTTCTATTTTACTCATAAGAGTGTATGGCATTAATTCATTTTCATCATTTTGATTCATTTTTTTTGGTAATAGCTCTGCAGAAGGTTTAAGTTCTAATACTTTTTTTAAACAAGTATATTCAAGTTTTTGATAAGCATATTTTATAGTATTTATAATGAAAATTTTATTAATTCCAGCTATTGGAGCTATGCTTCCACTCGTATCTCCATCCATTGTCGCATAGCCTACTGCACTTTCACTTCTATTTGATGTTGATAGTAAAAGAGAATTATACATATTTGCTAGCATCCAAATCATAGGTGATCTCATTCTTGATTGAATATTTTGTTTAGTTAAATTATTCTTTTTCCATGTTATTTTTTGCTTTAAAACCTTTTCAATTTTTTCAGTTACAGATTTTACTTCATTATCAATATTCCATAAATAGAATTTTGATCCTATAAAATTAGAAATTGATTTTGCAGCCTCAAGAGTTTTTGAAGATGAATTTTTACTTTTTTGATAAGCAGTGATAAGAATTTTTTTAGTTAATTCTTTATGAAGTTGTTTCTTTTTTAATTTAATAATTTTTTTATATTCATTTTTATTTAGTTTTAATTTGAATCTATTTATAAATAAATCAAGACCTATATTTTTTATTGCTCTCTTTATCATTTCGGAAACCATAATTGCAACTGTTGAAGAATCTAATCCTCCACTTATAGATAAAACAAAACCTTCACAATTACTCTTTCTCTTATAATCAAATAATGCTAATGAAGTTGCATCAAAGAATTCTTCATAATGATTTTCATAATCTAATTTTTTATAATTTTTCTTATCAATTATGTATAAGTTGTAATCTCTAAATGAAAATCTTTTATTTTCTCCAATCAATTTTCCATTATGGGCAGCTATTACATGTCCATCATAAATAACTTTTCCTGACTCATTGCCCAACAAATTACAAGATAAATAAGTACAATTATATTTTTTTGATGTTTTAATTATTAGTTCCTTCCAAAATTTATATTTGCCAAAAGCAAAGTGACTTCCAACTGGATTAAGGATCAATAATTTTTTTTTTGTTTTCAAATAGTTTATGGGTCTTTCTTCGTCCCAAGCATCTCTGCAAATTTCAAAACCTATATCCAATTTTTTATTATATTCCACTTTGATGTTTCCTATAGGATATGTTTTATTATTAATTTTTATTTTTTCTCTTTCCCCAATTTTCCAAGCTTTAAACCATCTTTTTTCATAATGAACACCATCATTTGGTAGATTGCTTTTTAATGCGAATCCTATAATTTTAGAATTCTTTATTACACAACTAGCATTATAAATATGATTTTTGTATTTCAAAGGAAGTCCAATTACAACTAGTATTTCAGAACAAATTGGTATAATCTTTTCTAAAATTTTAAAAGATTTTTTTAATACCCAATCATTAAAGAATAGGTCTTGACATCCATAACCTGATATACACAACTCTGGTAAACAAAGAATTTTAACTTTTTTTGATTTAGCATCTTCAATTGATTTAATTATATTTTTATAATTTTTTTTCCAATCAATTGGTGTTTGATTTAATGAAGCTGCAGCAATTTTAATATTTGTCATTAAAATTTTTTTTGTTATGAAATAAAATCGAGAATTAATTTACTAAAATTATTTTAAATCTAATTTTTCACAAGCTAATCTTGAAGCATCTTTTTCTGCATTTTTTTTATTACTTCCAAATCCTTTAGAAATCTCTTTATTTTCTATAATTAGAATTGATTCAAATTGTGATGAATTATTTTTTAAAATTATTTTTTTTGTTGAAAACTTAATTAATTTTTTTTCTTTTTGGGACCATTCTAATATTTTGCTTTTAAAATTATGTGTTTTATTAACTAATTCATCAAAATTATAATATGGAATTATAATATTCTTTACTATATATTCTTGACAGTATTCAAAACCTACATCAAGATAAACAGCTCCAATTATTGCTTCTAAAGCATCACCATATATTGATTTATAATTTTTTGAATATTCATCAACATTTTTAAAATTAATTAGTTCTTTTAAACCAACTTTTCTTCCCAAATTATTTAATGATTCTCGACTAACAATTTTAGATCTAATTTTTGTTAAAAAACCTTCATCCTTAAAAGGATATTTTTTAAAAAGATATTCTGCTACTATTAAATTTAATACTGCATCTCCAAGATATTCTAGCCTCTCATTTGATTCATTTTTATTTTTAGATTTATGAAGAAGCGCTAACTTATATAAATTGATATTAACGGGTTCAAATCCAAATAAAAATAAAATTGCTTTTATTATTTTTTGATCTTCTTTTTTTATCGAATTAAATAACTTCACTAATATTTTTTAAATGCAATTGAGGTATTGTGACCTCCAAAACCAAATGTATTATTAATCGCAATTTTTACTTCTCTTTGTTGAGGCTTATTAAATGTAAAGTTTAATTTTTTACTTATTTTATCATCATTATTAAAATGATTTATTGTGGGAGGAACTTTTTTATAGTTAATTGCCAGAATTGATGCAATTGTTTCGATTGCTCCAGCTGCTCCTAAAAGATGTCCAGTCATTGACTTTGTAGAGCTAATATTTATATTTTTTGTATTTTCGTTAAAAACATTTTCAATAGCAGTAATTTCAGCTATATCACCTAATGGAGTTGATGTCCCATGAACATTTATGTAATCAATATCTTTTGGAGATATTTTAGCATCTTTCAAAACGTTTTTCATCACTAATTCTGCTCCTTTACCTTCAGGATGTGGTGCTGTAATATGATATGCATCTGATGACATTCCTACTCCAATTATTTCTGCATAGATTTTTGCATTTCTATTTAAGGCATGTTCTAATTCTTCAATAATTAATGCACCTGAGCCTTCTCCAAGAACAAAACCATCTCTATCCTTATCAAAAGGTCTTGAAGCAGTTTTTGGAGAATCGTTTCTTTCAGACAAAGCTTTAAGTGCATTAAATCCTCCCAAGGCTGCTTTATTAATTGGAGCCTCTGAACCTCCTGAAATAAATACATCACCATATCCAAGCTTTATATAATTATAAGCATCTATTATTGCGTTTGAGCTTGAAGCACATGCTGATACAGTTGCAAAATTTGGGCCATTGAGATTATATTTTATTGAAATAAGTCCAGGACAAATATCAGGAATTAATTTTGGTATAAAAAAAGGATTAAATCTTGGAATTTGATTATCATTACTAAAATCTAGGATTTGATTTTGAAAAGTTTCCATTCCTCCAATTCCTGATCCCCAAATTACACCAAACCTATTTTTGTTACATTTTTCTAGATCAAGAGATGAGTCTCTAATTGCTTCATCTGTGGCAATTAGACCATATTGAGAAAATAAATCTAATTTTCTAGACTCTTTTTTTTCAAAGAAACTATCGGCTAAATAATTTTTAATTTGACAAGCAAATTTGGTTTTAAAATTATCAACATTAAATCGTTTTATAGATTCGGCACCACTGATACCATTAATTAATCCATGCCAATATTCTGAAATATTGTTTCCAATTGGAGTAATAGCACCCATGCCAGTAACTACAACTCTTTTATTTTTCATTTAAAAAAAATTACTTGGTATTTTCTTGTATATATTTAACTGCTTCTCCTACCGTACCTATTTTTTCTGCATCTTGATCAGGAATTGATATATTGAATTCTTTTTCAAATTCCATTATTAATTCAACAGTGTCTAACGAATCTGCTCCTAAATCATTAGCAAAACTTGCTTCATTTGTAACCTCTGATTCTTCTAGACCTAACTTATCTATAATTATTTCTTTAACTTTGCTTTCAGGATTTTCCATAATATTAAATGTTTAATTATTTAGTTGCAAAATTAGTTTATTTTTTTAATTTCCAAACTAAATATTACTATAACTCTTTTTATTCTTAAATATAATAATTTATGATAAAAAATGATTTTGATGATGTTTACGATATAAATTATGATTTGTTTGGTATAGTTTCTAATATTAAAGAATATAAATTAGCATGGATTTTAAACAAAATTTTTTCAATTGATCTTATAAAGTTTGATGATTTAATCATTACAAAATATAATCAAAAAACTTTTCAGGTTTCAAATTATTTTTATGAGACAGATGAGTTTATTATAAGAATATTAAAAAATAGACTTTTAAATAGAAACAATGATAATAATGAAAAGTTTTTAATAAATAAATTATCAAAATTTGATTATTTATTTCAAGTTTATAATTCTTCAAATGTGTTTAATAAAAGAAATATAATAAATAAACTAAACGCTGAAAGTTCTATTCAATTTGCTAATTTTGTTGATATTAATTTAATTAAAGAGAAAGATTTGCTTTTATTATGAAAAAAAAAATATTGGTAAATAAAACAAAAATTATTGCTACAATAGGTCCTTCCTCTTATAAAAAAAGTGTTTTGGAAGATATGATAATTTCAGGTGTTGATGCTGTTAGATTAAATTTTTCTCATGGTGAATTTGATAAGCACAAAAAGGTAATAGAAAATACTAGGAAAATTAGTGATAAATTAAATATTCCTATAGCTATTATTCAGGATCTCCAAGGTCCTAAAATTCGAATTGGAAAAATAAAAAATGATAAAATCAAATTAAATGATGGGCAAAATCTTAATATTCAATTAAGTGATGTGCTTGGTACAAATAAGACTATTTCTATTTCAAACAAAAATCTTTTTCAAGATATCAATCAAGATGAACATATTCTAATTGATGATGGAAAGATAAAGCTAAAAGTTTTAAATAAAACCAAAAATTTAATTTCTACAATAGTTGAGAGGGGAGGTGAGTTAAAATCTAATAAAGGAGTGAACTTGCCAGACACGGACATATTATTATCTTCATTGACCGATAAAGATAAAAAGGATTTAGATTTTGGTTTAGAAAATGGTGTTGATTGGGTTGCATTGTCATTTGTTAGATCTTCAAAAGATGTATATGAACTTAGAAAAATAATTAATTCTAAAAAATTAAAAACCAAGATAATTGCTAAAATTGAAAAACCTCAAGCTTTAAAAAATCTTGATAAGATAATTGAATCTTCTGATGCTTTAATGGTTGCTAGAGGAGATTTAGGTGTTGAAATTCCTATGGAATCAGTTCCAATATATCAAAAAAGAATAGTAAATAAATGTAACAAACAATTTAAACCTGTAATTATTGCTACTCAAATGTTAGAAAGTATGATAGATAGTAAAACACCTACAAGAGCTGAAGCTAATGATGTAGCAAATGCTGTACTTGATGGTGCTGATGCAGTAATGCTTTCTGCTGAATCTGCAACTGGAAAATATCCAGTTCTAACCGTTAAGAATATGGATAAAATAATTAATTCTATTGAAAAAAATTCAGATATTATTTATAACAAATTTTTTGAAAAAAATAAATCATTGTCTGATAGAGAGAATGATAGTTTAATTCGTTCTGCATGCAGATTAAGTAGATTAATTAATTCTAAGGCTATTGTAACTATGACAAAGAGTGGTTACACTGGTTTAAGAGTTTCTGGTCATAGACCAAAAGCTAATATATTAATAGTCACAAATGATAAAAATTTGCTTAATGTAATGAGTTTTGTATGGGGAATTAGAGGGATCATATATGATAAAAATGATTATATCGATAATACAATTGAAAATATTGAAAGTATACTTATTGAAAATAAGTTTTTAAAGAAAAAAGACAAATATATAATTACTGCATCTATGCCATCTCATTGGAAAGGTCATACAAACATGATGAAAGTAAGTAGAGTAGAATAGTCAGATTACTTAAATAGAGATTTTTAAAGAGTCATACGCTATTTTTACATTTTTTGGCAATTTTTTAGAAGTTTCTTTATGTAATCCTAAATTATGACTTATATGTGTTAAATATGCTTTTTTTACTTTTAACTCTTTAATAATTGATAATGCTTCATCTAAATTAAAATGTGAAATATGATTTTCTTTTTGTAAGCAATTTATAACTAAAACATCTGATCCAATAATCTTTTCTTTTTCTTTATTGGAAATAAAATTAGCGTCTGTTATATATGTGAAATTTTTGATTCTGTATCCTAAAACATCTAGTTTGTGGTGTTTTACTTTAATTGGATTTATAATTATTCCATTCTTTTCAAATTTATCATTTATATAATTAATTGAGATTTTTGGTAAAGTTTTATAATTATTTTTTTTAAAAATATAGGAATAGTCTCTGATGATTTGGTCTATTGTTTTTTTGTTACCATATATTGGAATTGTTTTTTTCAAAAAAAAATTAAAGGATCTAATATCATCAATTCCGCCGGTGTGATCTTTATGAGCATGTGTGTATAAAATAAAGTCTAAATTTTTAATTTTTTCTTTTAATGCTTGTTGTCTAAAATCTGGACCAGTATCAATTATAATATTTGAATTATTATACTTTATATAAACTGATGATCTTAACCTGATATCTTTATTATCATTAGATTGACATATTTTACAGTCACATCCAATTATTGGGATTCCTTGAGAAGTTCCAGTTCCTAAAAATGTAACCTCCATTTAAATTAATTTTATCTTATTTAAAATTTGTAAATTTTCCTCTTTAATATTATTAAGGCTATAGTTTAAGGAGTTCAAAATTTTTATTATTGTATTAATTTTTCCTTCAGTGGTATAATATTTATTTATTATAACAACCTTTTCATCTCTTAAAACACAAAATCCGGATTTAAAATTTCCTTTTTCATATCTTAATCTGTATCCAATTTCAGGAAATATATTTTCTAATTTTTTTTGAAATTGTTTTGTATATTTTAATTCCATTAACTTTTATTTAATTATTATTAAATAATAAAAAAAAACATGACTAAAATATTAAAAAAATATTTAATCGTTATTGTTGGACCAACTGCCTCAGGAAAAACAAATTTAGCTATTAAAGTTGCTGAAAAATTAAAATGTGAAATTATTTCTGCTGATTCAAGGCAATTTTTTAAAGAAATGAATATTGGAACAGCAAAGCCTACTAAAAAAGAACTATCTAAAGTTAAGCATCATTTCATAAATAATTTGTCCGTTAAAGAACAATATAATGCTGGTTTTTTTGAAAATGATGCATTAAAACTTATAGGCGATCTTTATGAAAAATTTAATCATATAATCATGACTGGTGGCTCTGGTCTTTATATTGATGCTGTATGTAATGGTTTGGATTCTTTTCCAAAAATACCAATTGAATTTCGTCAAAAATTAATTTTAGAACATAAAAAAAAAGGTTTAATAAGTTTATTAAATGAGCTTAAAATTAAAGATAGAAAGTATTATGATTTAGTTGATAAAAATAATCATCAAAGAATTATAAGGGCACTAGAAGTAATTAGGTTTTCAGGTAAAAGATTTTCTGATTTTATTGGTAATTCTAAAAAAATGAGAAATTTCAAGATAATAAAAATTGGAATTAATATTAAAAAAGAAAATCTACATGTTTTAATTGATAATAGGGTAGATTTTATGGTTAGGAAGGGATTATTTAATGAAGTAAAAAATATAATTAAATATGAAAAAAAAAATGCTTTAAATACTGTTGGATATAAAGAAGTTTTTCAGTTTTTTAAAAATAGTAAAACAAAAAAAGAAGTTATAAATGAGATAAAAATTAACACAAAAAAATATGCAAAAAGACAGATTACATGGTTTAAAAGAGATCTAGATATAAAATGGTTTAATTTAGATTTTGATAAAATTTTTCATTATTTAAATAAAAAAATTAATAATTATTGATTATCTCAGTAATTTTAAACAAATCTTTATTGATCTTTTTTTTTCTTTTAATACTTACTTTAAGGTCTTGAACTATCAATTTATCATTGATAATTCCAACCATTTTAGATTTATCTTTTTTAATTATTTCTTTTACTGAATAATAACCTAATATCGAACTGTTAATTCTGTCTTTTTCACATGGGCTTCCACCCCTTTGAATATGACCTAAAATAGAATATCTAACATTTGAATTTTTCATCTTTTTTTGAACATAATTAGTTATTTTATCAACCGGACCTAAATTACATCCTTCAGCATATATGATAATAATTGATTTTTTTTTAATATTTATTTTTTTAATTTTTTGAACTAAAGAATCAAAGTTTTTAATATTGATTTCTGGAATCAAAACTAATTCTGCACCAGTTGCATTTCCAGCATGAATGGCTAAATGTCCCGAATTTCTACCCATCACTTCAATAAAAAAAATTCTTTCATGCGAAGATGCAGTATCTCTTATTTTATCAACAGAATCCATAATTGTTTGAACAGCAGTATTGAAACCTATAGAGTAATCACTTCCATATATATCATTATCGATAGTAGAAGGAATACCAACTACAGGAACTTTAAATTCATTTGAAAATATGTTAGCTCCTTTAAATGATCCATCACCACCTAAAATAATAAGCCCATCAATATTTTCATTTCTTAAATTATTATAGGCTATTTTTCTATACTTTTTTTGTTTAAATTCTTCACATCGATTTGTTTTAAGAATAGTTCCACCTTTATGAACAATATTTGTGACACTTTCAGCAGAAAGATTTATAAAGTTAGAATTTAGAAGCCCCTTGTATCCATATTCTATTCCAACAACCTTAATATTATTTTTATATGCAGACCTAACAATGGATCTTATACAGGCATTCATTCCAGGTGCATCTCCTCCAGAAGTTAAAATTCCAATTTTTTTTATCATAATATGATTTTAATATTATAGATTAAATTTAATAACAGTAATTTTGACGAATATAATTTTTTTTTGAAAAATGAACAAAATTTTAATAATTACTTATTATTGGCCACCTAAAAAATCACCAGGAGTATTAAGATGGTATTATTTTTCTAGGTATTTGCCATTGTATGGGTATAAACCAATTATTTTTACTCCTTTAAACTCAAAAAATGAGCAAGATGATAAAATAGATTTAATAAAAAGAAAAATTTTTGATCCTTCCGATATTTTATCAAAGTTTTTCAAATCTAATATTAATAAAGGAGTATTATCATCTTCTAATTCAATTTTTGGAAATTTTTTAAATTGGATAAGGATTAATTTTTTTGTTCCTGACTCTAGAATTTTTTGGGTAAATCCATCTGTTAAATTTCTTAAAACATATATTAATCAGAATAATATAAAAACAATTATAACAACAGGTCCTCCTCATAGTATACATTTAATCGGATTGAAAATTAAAGAAATTTTAAATATTAATTGGATTGCAGATTTTAGAGACCCATGGTCTTCTTGGGATATTTTGCTAGATATGAAGCCGAGTAATAGGATAATCAATAAACATAAAATTTTAGAAAAAAAAATTTTAAAAAATGCAAATAAAGTTATTGTAACAAATTCTAATCTATATGATGAATTTTTAAATACAATTGATAGAAATAAATTAGAAATCTTGACCAATGGGACTTTATTACCAATTGTTAAAAAAAAACATAATATTAAAAAATTTAAAATTTCTTACTTAGGCTTATTAAATAAATTTAGATTTCCAAAGATTTTTTTTAATGTACTAAAAGAAATTATTAGTAAAAACAATGATATTGAAAAAGATATTGAAATTTTAATATCAGGAACAATTGATAGTTCGATTTATAATTATTTAATGAATGATAGCATATTAAAAACAAAAATTAATTACGTAGAAAATATTGAATACGAAAAAACATTTGATCACTTTGATTCCTCTAGTCTTTTATTATTATTACTCAATAAAAATTCTGTGAATACTACACCTACAAAAGTATTTGATTATGCTTCATCAGGAACACCTGTTTTAACTTTGGGTGAGAAAAAAGATAGAAAAATGGATTTACTCTTAAAGGAATTCTCTTTAGAAAAGATTATATCTTATTCTGATAAAATTTCTATTGAAAAGTCAATTTTAAATTCTTATCAAAATTTTAAATTTAAAATAAAAAATAAACCATCTAAAAACATAAAAAAATACGATAGAAAATATTTAACTAAAAAACTATCTAAGATTTTGGATTATTACCATTAAGAAGTTTATCAATTAATTTATTTAAATCAATTGAAACTTTAAATAAATAAATAATTGGAACGAAAAAAATTATAATAAAAAGAGATTTAAATAATATATCCAAAATATAATTTTGATTCGAGGGTAAAAAGTAGATAATTAAATAAGTTATAATTGTTATAATTATTACAAAAACTGATTTATTCGAAAAAGGCAGAAAACGATATTTAGAATAAATAAAAATTATTTTACTAAGATTAAAAATTATTGATGATAAAAGTGCTGCATATGCCGCACCATTAATTCCGTATATAGGAATTAAAAAATAATTTGAAATAATAGTAATAATTGCAAGAATTATTATCGATGTAACACTAAATTTATAATGTTTAGACATTAAAATTAGTTCGCTTCCAAAACTTGAAGACATAGTTATTAACTTAGCGATACATATTATTGGAACAATACTTATTCCTTTGATAAAATTATCTTTATTAGGAATTAAATTAAAAATGTTTTCAAGGTTACTAATTACTAGTAAAAACAATAGGGAACCAATTATTAATTGATTAATTGATACTATTTTATAATAGTTTTTAACAGATATTAAGTTTTTCTCTTTAAAAAGTTTAGAAAGAATTGGTGTGGAAATTTGAGAAACTGCTCTTCTTGGCATTTCAATTATAATTGCAATGTAAAATGCTGTAGTATATATACCCGTATCAGATAATCCCAATAAAGCTGAAATCATCAAAATATCTATATTTAAAATTATAATATTACCAAAACCACTAATTAATGAATAGATATTGAAGTTTAAAATACTATTTATTTTATTTTTTATTTTTATAAAATTTAAATCAATCGTGAATTTTTCTTTTTTATAGGAATAAAAAATCAGAATTAGAACACCAATAGAATATATTGGTACTTGTAAATATATCATTTGGTGAAAGTTTATTATAGATACAGATAATAATAAAACCGATAAACCTGTAAATATTCTGTTTAATACACCATTAGTAAAATTTGGTAGAATGATGTGCATTCTTGATTTTAAATATGATTCAAAAATTGTACTTAATGTTAATAAGAATAAAATAAAAAATATTATATCAAAATAATCTGTAATTAATTCTGATTTTTTTGAAAAAAAATTAATTAATTCTTTATTAAAAATAAAAGTCAATATTAATACTAGAAAAAGTCCAATTATTGTCAATAAAAATTGAAATGAAAAAAATTCATTTTTAGATTTTACATCCTTACTAAATTCAGGATAAAATTTTATAGAAGTACCGCTTATCCCAAAAGCTGCTAATGGAAGTAATAATGTAGCTGCACTAATTATTTGTCTTAATAATCCAATTTCTTCAGTTTTAAGATATTTAGGAAATAAAATTAAAGAATTAATAAAACCAATTAATACACCTATATAAATAATTAAAGAACTCCAAAAACTTTGTTTTAATAGTATTCCCATCTTATTTTTTAACAGCTTCTATGGCATAGTATCTCTTAGAAATATTTCTCAAAATCGTTCTAATTCCGGGGACAAAGGATGGATTTATCCATTTTTCTTTTCTGATTATTTTCCAACCTGATTTTTGAAGTAACCAGTCAAATTGCCAATCTTCAAATTCATGAAAATGTGAATCTCTTATATCATTATAATTACGATAAGCTTTACTGTACCAGAGACTTAGTGGTACTGTTGCATATAACCTTTTACATTTTATATTTTTTAATAATTGAAATGGAGAAATAAGATGTTCTAAAATTTCAAAAGCGGTTATAGCATCAAAATTTTCTGTTTTATGGTTTATGGGGAATAAATCTAAGTCATCACCATTTGTATTTTTAACATTATATCCTTCTTCTTTCATTCGATTAGATAATCGGTTTTCTATACCTATATCTAATATTTTACTATTAACCGGTAAAGTTTTTTTTAGGAATTTGATTGTATTATTAAATCTAGTTTTTTCAGAATAATTATAGTTTAATTTTTTTATTTTATTAAGCATTTTTATAATAGAACTTTTAACTAAGTTATATTTTATTAATAAATTAATTAATTAAAAATATTTTTTTAATAATATTTTTAATTCTATACCCTCTTATGAAATGACCTTGTTCTTTTGAGACAAAAAATATTTTTTTATTTTTATATGCATTGTAATATCCTAAAAAACATTCAGTTATAGTATTGATTTTTTTTCTTTTCCAAAATAATTTAAATGTTGCAATTGATGAGATGAATATACCATATCTTAATTTATACATTAGTTCTCCTTGTCTATAAATTAATTTTTGATCGTATCTTTCACTAGTTGCTCTAAGATGTTTTACTATTATTTTATTATCTACTTTAGTTTTATATTTAAAATACATTGCCAAAAGTTCATCGACTGTATCCCAACCAAGGTTTTCAATTAACCCACCAATATCATCAAAGCACTTTTTTGAATAAAGTTTTAATGCGCCCCTTATATGATCTTTATTATGTAAATCTTCGTATATCCATTTATCATTTTTTTTAATATATAAAGCCCCAGAACATATTCCTATTTTATTATTTTTTTTAAAATGCTTAATCATTTCTTCAAAATAATTTTTTGGTAGAACGATGTCACCATCAAATTTTCCTATTAAATCATAGTTTATGTTTGATTTTGATTTACCAAAATTGAAAGCTTTAATTATTTTTTTTCCAATTTTTGCACCTCCATTTGAAATATTATCATAACTATATATCCATGGAAAATTTTTAGAGTATCTATTTATTATTTTTTTTGAATCATCTGTAGAACCATCATTAACTAATATTAAATTTGTAGGTTTAATTGTTTGATTAATAAATGATCTCAGACATTTATCTAAGTGATTAGCTTCATTAAATATTGGAATTATTATTAATATTTTCATAATTTTTTAAAAGTACCATAATTTAATGGCCATTATTGCTGATGATATTATAATAAATATTTTAATAATTTTATCAGGTTTATTGTAAGACCATCTACTAGCAATCCAACCACCTATTGAATTTCCAATACCCAAATTTATTCCTAATATCCAATTAATTTTATTTTCCATAATAAAAACTATTAAAGCAAAAAATGTATATACAAAAACTACAAATACTTTAATGCTATTAGCTTTTGACAACTGAATTCCATTATAATTAGATAAAATAGACAGGATTAAAAATCCAACTCCTGCATGAATAAAACCTCCATATATTCCAATAAAAAAAAACATAATCACTGAAATTATTTTTTTTTCTATGCTAATATTTTCTGAATTAATATTAAATGGCTTTTTATTATAAATTATGGTTAATACGACTATAATGATAACTACAGATAATATTTTATTAAACATATCTTCATTTATATTAATAGCAATTTTAGCGCCAATTATAGAACCAATTAATGCTGAAACAGATAACCAAGATGAGTATTTAAAATCTGAAACCCCTCGGCTTTTATAACCTGAAATTGAGAAAATATTTTGCATAAATATTGCAATTCTATTCGTACCATTTGCAATATTTGATGGTAAACCCATAAATATAAGAATTGGAAGAGTTAATAAAGATCCACCTCCAGCCACTGTATTTATAAAACCAGCTATTACTCCACAAATCAATAATATAATAATATCATTAAATGCTAATTCCATGCTCAAATACATTTAATTTATCTTTAGATGATTTTAATAGTTGGTTAATAGTTTTATTAATTTTTGGATGTATATAATTTTTAGCTATTTCATTTAATGGTATTAATATAAAATTTCTTTTTTGAATTAATGGATGTGGAATAATTAAATTCTTTGCGTAAATCACTTCATCATTATAGAATAAAATATCAATATCTATATTTCTAGGTCCCCATTTTCTTTTTCTAACTCTACCTAGTTTTTTTTCTATATTTAAAATTTTTGTTAGGACTTCTTTGGAGTTTAGATAAGTTTCTACGATTATAATTTGATTTAAAAAACTATCTTGAAGTTCAAATCCCCAAGGTTCAGATTGATATATTTTTGAATTAATAGTAATGTTACCAATTTTATCTGATATTACAGTTCTTGCTAAAGATAGATTATGAACTCTATCGCCAATATTTGATCCTAATGATAAAAATACCTTATTTATTTCCAATTTTTTGTTTATCCCAAATTCTTTCGTGAATATAATATAAAACTGGTTTGGTTATTATTTCAGCAATAGCAACGCCACCACCTAACTTAGCACTTTTGATTACAAAAGTACTTATTATAAATGTGTCTAGTGATCCAATTATTCTATAGGTAATTGCTTTATATAAGCTTCTTTTCTTTGAATGGTGAAAAGAATCAGATTGTTTTTCCCATCCAATTCTCCATGCTCTTTCATGGAAGTAATATATGATTAACTTTGTAATAATTTCAATTGTACCAACTAAAAGACCATCAGTTACACTTTCTTTTACTGTTGTTTCAGTAACTTCGTAGTCCATAGTAAATAGACCTAAATTAGAGAAAAAAAATAAAATTTCATTTCCATAAAAAGAAAACAAAAATGCTAAAATTGCAGTATCAAGAGAAGCAATTACTCTCCAAGTAAAAGTTTTATACAAACTTCTTTTATATGTTGCTTTTAATAGTTTACTCATAATTTAATTAGTTTTTTTAAATTCATTTTTTTAATTGTTTTTGAAACTCTTTCAGCAAATTTTCCACCTAATGCACCATCAACAACTCTATGATCATATGAATGTGATAAAATTAATTTATGCCTAATTTGTATTTCATCCTTATTTTTTCTTTCAACTACAGAAGGTGTCTTTTTAATTTCGCCAAAAGCCATTATTGCTACTTGAGGTTGTAGAATTATTGGAGTTCCCATTAGGTTATGGAAAGATCCAATATTTGACATAGTATAAGTTCCTTCAGTTAATTCATCAGGAATCAACTTATTTTCTCTAGCTCGAACAATTAGGTCATTAACTTTTTTATTAATCTCAATAAAAGTTAAATTTTGTACATTTTTTAGAATTGGCACAATCAAATTCCCATCATCTAATGCTACGGCTAAACCTATATTAATATTTTTTTTCATTATTATTTTTTCATTTATATATGAAATATTAATCATAGGAAATTTTTTTATTGCTCTACATAATGCATAAATAAATATTGAATTAATTGATAATGGGATTCTGTGTTTTTTTAGAAATGAATTTTTAATAGATGATCTATCTTTAATTTGTTTGGTTATATCGCAATCAACAAAAGAAGTTACATGAGGGGATGTTTTTTTTGAATCGACCATTTTTTCAGCTATTAACTTTCTTACTCTGTCAGGTTCAATTATTCTTTCATTATCTTTTGATTTTAATTTTTTATTTTTTGTTTTTGAGTTTTTTAAATCTAAATATTTCATTAAATCTAATTTTGTAATTCTATTTTCCTTTCCTGAGCCATTTATTTTTTCTAATTCCTGAATAGAAATATTTTCTTCTTTTGCAATATTTAAAACTAAAGGAGAAAAGAAATGATTCGTTTCATGATCATTTTTCTGATCAATAATTTTTTTATCTTCAGAGGAAAAATCTTCAATAGCATCATTAAATAATTCATCGGCAAGTTTAATTGGGTCATCATCATTAAAATCACCACTATCTTTAGTTTCGATTTGAGCAATTGGATTTCCAATTTGAACTATATCACCTTTTTTTGAAATAATTTTTTTAATTTTTCCTTCAAATAATGAGGGTATTTCTGTATCAACCTTATCAGTTGATACTTCTAAAATTGATTCTTCTTCTTTTATAAAGTCTCCTTCTTTCTTAAGCCAATTTAGAATTTTTACTTCGTTAATACTTTCACCCATTTTTGGGATAGTTAATTCAACTATTTTTTTCATTATTTTTTAGCTATTGAATTAATACGTGTATAATAAATATAATTAATTTTTTAAATATATTTTAAGAGCTTAAGCCTAATCATATTTAAAATATTTAAACAAGTTAATTCATTATTTAAATATCTTTCTCTAGTTAATAATAGTTTTTTTGAGATGGTATTTTTAGAATCAGAGTATGCAATAAAAACTGTTCCAACCGGTTTATTTTTAGTGCCGCCAGATGGACCAGCTATACCACTTGTAGCAAGGCCAATTGATGAATTGTACTTATTCTTAATATTTTTTGCCATATCTTTTACTACTTCTTCACTTACAGCTCCATATGTATCTAATTTTTTTTGAGAAATATTTAATTCATTTTTCTTAATATTGTTATCATAGCATACTATGCTTCCTAAAAAATACTTTGAACTGCCACTAATACTGGTTAATTTATGAGACAATAAACCTCCAGTACAACTTTCCGCAATAGCTATAGTTTTTTTTTTTATTAATTAATAGTTTTGAAATAGAATATTCAATGTTTTCATCATCATAACCATAAATGTATTTTTCAATTGTTGGTTTAATTTTTTCTATTTCTTTATTAATATTTTTTTTTAATGAAATTATATTTTTCCCACTTGTAGTAAGTCTTAGTTTTACTTGTCCAATACTTGGTAAATAAGCAAGTTTGATATTTTTATCTAAATTATTTTCCCAAACTTGAATTTTATCAGCCAACCAGGACTCACCTATACCAATTGTTTTTATTATTCTATGATATATAACTGGTAGCTTGAATTTATTTTTTAGTGAAATTAAACATTTATTTTTCATTATTTCTTTCATTTCAAAAGGCACACCTGGTAATGAAATTATAATTTTTTGATTTTTTTCTATCCATATTCCTGGTGCAGTTCCATTAATATTTGTTATTTTCTTTGCACATTTTGGCAAATAGGCTTGCGAAATATTTTTTTTTGTAAGTTCTAAGTTTCTTTTTTCAAATAGATTTTTAATATCATTTAATGCTTCTTCATTTAAAGTAAGTGTAGAATTAAAAAATTCGCTTAAACAATTTTTTGTAATATCATCATTTGTTGGGCCTAGTCCCCCAGTCATTATTATTATGTCATTTGAGTTTATTGAATTTTTTAATGTTTCTAAAATATCTTTTTTATTATCACCGATCGTTACTCTTTTTTTTGTTATAATTCCTATTTTATCTAATTCAAAACTTAACCACTGGGCATTAGAGTCGAGAATATGACCAAATAATATTTCGTCTCCAATTGTAATTATTTGACAAAAAACCTTTTTCATATTATTTTCTAACATATACTACAAAATCAAAGTCGTATTTATGGAATTTATCTTTTTTGTTTGAAATCCTTGAAATTTCTTTCCATTTTTTTTTGTCCCATTTAGGAAAATAAGTATTTCCTTCAATATTAGACTTGATTTCAGTGATATATAATTTATTCACATAATTAAAGCTTGCTTTATAAATTTCTCCTCCTCCAATGATAAAAATTTCATCATCATTATTATTTCTAGCAATTTCAATAGCCTTTTCAATTGAATTGACTACTATTGAACTTTTAGTTTCGTATTTTTTGTTTCTTGAAATAATAATATTATTTCTTTTTGGTAATGGTCTATATTTTTTTGGGATTGACTCCCAATTTTTTCTTCCCATAATTACGGTATGATTTCTTGTAACATTGCTAAAATATTTCATATCATAAGGTAAATTCCAAGCTAGTTTATTGTTTTTACCAATTACTTGATTACTAGATACAGCTACGATTATTGAAATATTCTTCATAATTTGTTTCCTTTTAAATATTCTTTAACATTTAAGATTTTTTTTCCTTCTTCTTGAATTTTTGTAATTTGAATAGTTTCCTTATTATTATTATTTAGAATAATTTTATCTTCAATTTGATTTAGTCCTATTTCAGCTACGTAATTATTTATATTTTTTGCATCAATTATTTTAAATACTTTATTATTATGAATAATTCTGGCTCCAGGGTAGGGGCTTAATCCTTTAATAAGTTGAATTATATTTTTATCATCTAAGTCAAGATTAATAAAACAATCCTTTTTTTGAATTTTTGGAGCTTTTATATCTTTTAAAGATATTTTTTGAATTTCTCTTTTAATATTTTTTTTAAAAATATTTTTAATAGAATCTCTTAAAAGTTCAGCTCCTTCTTTCATTAGTTTATCATGAAGACTACCTGCTGTTTCATCTTCAATAATTTTAATTTTTTTTTTACTTATTATATCTCCTTCGTCAATTTTTTTATTTATAAAAAAAATAGTAACTCCAGTTTCTCTCTCTCCATTGATTATAACCCAATTAATCGGTGCAGCACCTCGATAATTTGGTAATAATGAAGCATGTAAATTAATTGAGCCATACTTAGGAATATTTATTATTATTTCAGGTAACATTCTAAATGCAACAACTACAAAAAGATCAGGTTTTATCTTTTTCATAAGATTAATAAACTCTTCACTTTTTAAGTTTTTGGGTTGATGGACAGGTATATTATTTTTTATAGCGAAATTTTTTATAGGTGAGAATGATATTTTTTTTCCTCTACCTCTTTTTTTATCAGTAGCAGTTACAACTCCTAATATGTTATAATTAGATTTTATAAGAATTTTTAAACTTTCAACTGCAAAATCAGGCGTACCCATGAAAATAATATTGTTTTTTTCCATTATTCAAAATCTTTATATAACAAATACTTTTTTCTAATTACTTTGTAAGAATCAATTTTTTCTTTCCATGAAGCTCTTATTTCATTTTCTGACAGCCCAGAGATAATTTGATTTTCTAAAGTTTTATTTCCTGCAATTCTAAAAAAATATTTACCAAAAAAACTATTATCTATTTTTTTTAAATCATTATAAAAATCAATTAAATATTTTAAATTAATTTTTTTCTCAACTTTTACTTTTCTAAGGTCAATTCCATATGAAGTTTTGTTTTCGAATTTTGGTTTTGATTCTTCTATAACACTCTTAGGAGTAAAATTATAATCTTTAATAGATGATTGAGGATGTCCTATTATTTGAAAAGGAAATTCAGTTCCTCTTCCAATACTAACTATTGTTTGCTCGAATAAACATAAAGAGGGGTAAAGAAGAATAGATTGATGATTTGGAAGATTAGGTGAGGGTTTAACTGGTAAAATATAATTTTTAGTGTGGTCCCAATTTTTTACTTTTACAATATTAAGTTTTAAATCTTGGCTATTCTCGATCCATTGTTCACCTTTAATCATTTTTGCTAATTCACCAACAGTACATCCATGTACTATAGGGATTTCATGCATTCCAACATATGATTTAAATTCTTTTTCAAGAACCGGTCCATCAACATAATTTCCGTTAGGGTTTGGTCTATCTAATATCAAAAATTCAATTTTAAGCTTAGCACATTTTACCATCATATTATGCATTGCACTTATATAGGTATAAAATCTAGCACCAACATCTTGAATATCAAATATTACTATATCAATCCCTAACATACTTTCATCAGATGGAATTCTATTTAAACCATACATTGATATTATTGGAATTTTTTTATTTTTTATTTTTAGTGTATCATTTTCAATTTTTTTTCCTCTTTCAATTACACCCTTGAATCCATGTTCTGGAGTAAATATTTTTTTTATATCAAACCCAAGATTAACCAATGTGTCTATTAGATGTTTATTTTTTACCATTGATGTTTGATTAACTAATAAACCAATTGATTTATTTGAAATAATTTTTTTATATTCTAACATTCTTTCAGCTCCTACAACAACAAGTTTGTTATTTTGAAAACCAAATAATTGAATTGATAAAAAATAAAATAATAGATAGATTTTATAAAATTTATTCATTGATTATTGTACTTAACTATAAAAGTAAAATATTTAAATCAAAAAATTTATTGAAATAGTTTAAAGAAAAATATTTGTTATTCTAACGATATATATGAATGAATTAAATCATTATTTCTTGAAGAGCTTCCAACTAATATTTTGTATTTAATTTTTTCAATTTCCCATTTTTTTTTCTCAGGGTTATACCATGAGATATCATTAATATTTAATTTGAAGGAAACATTTTTTATTTCTTTAGAAGGAATCGATATTTTTTTAAATCCTCTTAACAACTTTACAGGTCTATCAACTTTTGATTCGTTAAAGCCAACATATAATTGAGCAACTTCTTTACCATTATATTTACTAATATTTTCTATATCAAATGATATTTGATATGTTGAATCACTAATATTTAACTCTGAAACAATAAGGTTTTTATAATGAAACTTACTGTAACTTAATCCAAAGCCAAAAGGGTATGAAATTTCTTTTCCAAATTTTTCAAATAAGGTATAACCATGATAATATCCGTAAGTAATTGTATCGGTAAAAGGATTAAAGTATGGATAATCAGAGATATTTTTTGGAATTGAAAACGGTAATTTACCACTTGGATTAATATCTCCATAAAGTATTTTTGCTAAAGCTTTACCTCCTTCCATCCCCGAATACCATGAAAATAAAATTGAAGGGACTTTATCTTGCCAATTATTCATGTCAATAGCACTTCCTCCTACATAAACTACAACAAGGTTTTTATTAAATTTAGATAATTCTTGAATTAGTTTCTCATCATTTTCTTCAAGTTTTAAACTTATTCTGTCACCACCAATTTGATATCCAGGAGAATCGATAAATTCACCTTCATTTTTATAGGTATATCCTACAACAATAATTAGTTGGTCAACATTTTTTGCAACCTCAATTGCGTCATTAATATTTGACGCATCATTATATATAACTTTATTTTTAGTATTTCTATGATAATCTTTTATTCCTTCTAAAGGAGTGATTACATAAGGAGCACGAGAATCACTACTTCCTCTATCTCCAGTATTTTTAATATTAGCAAGCTTACCAACAACTCCAATCTTTAGATTGCCATTTTTTTTAAATGGTAAAATTTTATCATTTTTAATTAATACCATACTTTCTTCAGCAGCAATTCTTGCTAAATTTATATGTGAAGAATCTAAAATTAAATTATCATTATAATCAATACTATCATATGAAAAAGCATATTTTAATCTAGTTTTTAATGTATTTAAAACTAATTTATCAATATCAGAAATTAATATTTCTCCAGATTTAATTAATGATTTTATCTTATTATAGTTATACTCATCTTGCCATGGCATTTCTACATTTAACCCAGCCTTTATGGCTTTTTTAGCATCATAAATGCCCCATATCCAATCTGTACTTACAAATCCTTCAAATCCCCAATCCTCTCTTAAAATTTTAGTTAGTAATTCATAATTGCTACCACAATATTCTCCTCTAACTTGATTATATGCAGACATTAATGAAGCTGGTTTCCCTTTTTGAATTACCTTTTTAAAATGAGGTAGATAAACTTCTCTTAATGTTCTCTCATCTACAGACACATCAATTTTCCACCTAGAGTTTTCAATACTATTGAGTGCAAAATGTTTTGGGCAAGCCATTACATTATGTTTTTCAATTGCTTTCACAGCTGCAAGCCCAAATTCTCCAAGTAACCATGGATCTTCTCCATATGTTTCCTGAGCTCTTCCCCAACCGGGATGTCTTAATAAATTTATACAAGGAGTTGCTGCATAATTTGTTTTATTAGCTCTCATTTCTTTAGCTATAACTTCATGTACCTTGTATTCTAAATCTACATTCCATGATGATGCTCTTGCCATTCCAACTGGAAAAGTTGTAACAGCATTCTTTTTATCGAGAACTCTTGCTCCTCTTGGTCCATCAGATAAAACCCATGGAGGAATGTTTAATCTATCATTTTTTCCAGCATAAATATGAGCAAATCTATTTTTGAACAAGTAATTTCCTAAAAACTTTGGTATAGATTCAATCATCTTTTCTCCATACATCTGATCAATTTTTTCTTCAAGTGACATTTGAGATAATATTTTTTCTGATAAACTATCAGTATTAATTTCCCAAATTCTTTTTTTAAATAAATTTTGATTTGCCTTTAGTGAAATTGTTTTATAATCTTTATTTATATATAAAATAAGAATGATTATGGTGCAAGAAAGAATTAAAAATGCTATTATTATTTTTAAAAATTTGTATATCATTTTTATAATTCATTGATAGATTTATCTAGCCAGTTATTTCTTTTAGCTATCCATTTAATTAAATAATCTATTTCAGACTCATAACTATTTCCAACATAATTATTTGGCCATAAATATTTACCAATTACATTCCATTTTGAATAATTTCTATAAACAGCCCCAGATTCATTTTTTAAAATAGAAATATAATTTTGAATCATTTGAAATATGTTTTCATCAGAAAGTTCTTTTTTTCTAAGTTCATTCCATCTTTCTTTTAATTTGTTAACAAAATAAGGATCTTCTAAAAGTTTTTCCCACCAAAAAGGAATCAACCAAAAATCATCAGAGCATGTTTCATTGAATTTATATGTCCATGTATCATATTTATCTCCATTACAGTAATTTCCATTTCCAAATGAAAGATTAAAATCCCAAATCGGTCCAATTTTTAATTTTTCATTTCTGTTTTTGTGTAGATAAGTACTAAGTCTATATCCATCTAGATTATTGGATAATTCATTCAATATAAAAAAATCGATAAAACTTTCAACATCAATATATTTTCTATATCCACTTAATGAATCTTTAAAATTTATACCAGATAGTGCTTTTTCAAAATTGTCAAAATAATTTTGTATGTATTGTTTTTGTTCATTATGAATATCTTTTGGTTTTGGATATTCATAATTAAACCAAATAGATTGATACGTACCATAATTAGGTTTATAATTTGATATAAATGCATTGAAATCATTATAAACTTGTTCTCCATTTTCATCATCACTCTTATCTATTTTAATAATATATCCACCAGAAATATTAATAGAATCTAAATCATTATTCTCTAGTTTTTTAATTGCAATTCTATTTTTATCTCTTTTTAACTTTTCCATAAAAACATATACACCCATATATTGATTATTTATTGTTAATTCACAAAATTTTGTTCTGCTGGCATACCTTCCTATTTGATTAGATAGATCATAAATTAATTTATTTCTTATAAGTGTTTTATCGCTATATGGACCATAAAAAATCCAATCTTCTTCTTCCGGAAATCCTAATAATGGATAGTCCATATCTTCATTTTTCTCATCCCAAGTTTCAAATCCATAAGATTTTTTATCAAATAATTGGGAGCTTGAACCTCGATATTCAATACCAATATTTCCATCATACAAAATCATACTATCTTTTGTTATAATCATTTTGGATGATATTTTTGGTTCATCAACAATTTCTTTATTTAAAGTATTTATTTGAACATGTGGAATAATTTTGCCTATTTCTGGATATTGTATTGAAGAATTAGGTAAGTCTTCAATTTTATTACAAGAAAATATTATAAAAATTAAAATGTATATTTTTTTCATTAAAAAAATATTTGAATTCAAATATTTAATAATTGGTAAAAATATTATTTTTTTAATTCCTTTATCTAAATTAATGTTTTAAAAAATCAATTAATTTTGATTATGAACTTTTCCAAATTTATTTCAAGAAGAATATGGAGTAATAATTTTTCTAGCTTTTCATCATTTATTAGTAGGATTGCAATTGGAGGAATAGTTTTAGGAGTAACTATAATATTATTATCCTTTTTTATTTTAAATGGTTTTAAAAATGAAATAAAGGATAATGTTTATTCTTTTTCTGGTCATTTTAATATTTCTAAATACACAGGTAAATTTAGTTATAAAGATAATCCGCTTAATTTAAATATTGGTTTAAGTTCTCAATTAGAAAAAATAGATTATGTAAAACATTTTCAATCTTATATTCTATCTCCAATTTTAATAAAATCAAACTCAGAGGATATCGAGGGGGTAATATTTAAGGGAATTGATAAAAATTTCAATTCAAATTTGTTTAAAAACAAAATAATTGAAGGTAATTGGATTGATTATGAAAGTGATAATGAATATTCAAATGAAATTGTTATTAGTAAAAATTTAAAAAAAAATTTAAATGCAGAAATTGGTGATGATGTATTTTTATATTTCGCTAATAATCCTCCAGTATATAGAAAATTAAAGTTAAAAGGTGTTTTTGAAACTGGAATGCAAGAATTTGATAATAATTTCATATTTGGAGATATTGTTCTTTTAAGAAAAATTTATAATTGGGATAACACATTGGTTTCTGGAGTTGAAGTTTTTATTGAGAATCAAGATGATTTAGAATTAAATTACAATGATCTAAAAAGCAAAGCTACTTTTGATGAATTTATTGAAAAAACAGATATTAAGTATATTCAAGTATTTGATTGGTTAAAACTTTTAGATAGAAATATATTAATTTTTTTTACTTTAATTCTGCTTGTTGCATCATTTAATATGATATCAATTTTGTTAATACTGATTATGGAAAGGATCCGAATGATAGGCATCCTTAAGGCATTGGGTTCAAACAACAATCAAATAAAAAATATTTTCTTATATAATGGTTTAAGAGTAATCACTTTAGGTTTGTTTTTAGGAAATTTAATAAGTATTTCACTAGCTATTTTTCAAGATAAATTTAAAATATTAAAACTTGATAAAACTAGTTATTATATGGATTATGTTCCAATTGGATGGGATCTTTATACTCTTTCTAAATTAAATTTATTGGTATTTTTTGTAATTTTTTTAGTTATTTTTTTACCAATTCTTATTATCAATAGAATAAAGGTTTTAGACTCAATTAAATTTAGTTGATTTTATAATTTGTAAAGAAGCTTAATAGTTTCATTTTTATTATTCCAAATATTGCTTCACCAAAGATAGAAAAAGACATTTTAGATTTCCCTCTAATTCTATCTTTAAAAATTATAGGAATTTCTTTAATCATTAAATTTAATTTTGTTGCAATAAACTTTAATTGTATTTGAAATGCATATCCTTCAAACATGATATTATATTTTAAAATATTTTTTAAAGCAAATAAGGAATATCCATTAAATCCTCCAGTAGTATCTTTTACCTTAATTCCTGTTATTATATTTACATATCTATTTGCAAAATAGGATAATAATACCCTTTCAATTGGCCAATTAACAACAGTTATTCCTTTAATATATCTTGATCCAATAACTACATCTATTTTATTTTTAGAAATATGATTTTGTAAAATTTCAAGATCCAACGGACTGTGAGATCCATCTGCATCTAATTGAAAAATATAAGAATATTTTTTTGATATAGCATAATTAAATCCTTCTATGTATGCAGAACCTAAACCTTTTTTATCATTTCTTTCAATAAGGTGAATATTAAAATTATATTTTTTACTTTCAATAATATTTTTTACAATTTTCCCAGTTTTATCAGGTGAATTATCATCTACAACCACAATATCAAATTTTGTTTTAAGTTTAGATATCTCACTTATTGTGATTGTTATATTTTCTTTTTCATTAAATGTGGGAATAATTACAACATTTTCATTCATATTAAAATGTATTTTAAATCAATTTATTAATAAATTTGTTAAACAAAAATTTAACTTTTTTAAAAAGAGTTAAATTCCTGTAATTTGTTCATTATAATTATATGAATATAGAAAAAAAGCTTAAGTCAGCAGCATCATCAGCAATACATTCCATTTATAATTATGATGTAAAAAATGAAGATATCCAAATTCAATCTACATCAAATGAGTATGATGGTTACTTTACTATTCTTTTATTTTCTTTTTCAAAAAAATTCAATGAAGACCCTGATATGATTGGTAAAAAAATTGGAAATTATTTTATTGAACATGAAGATTTTATCGAAGATTTCAATGTAGAAAAAGGTTTTCTAAATATTGATATAAACAAACTTTCTTGGCTCAAATTATTTTATAATATTTCTTCTGATGATAATTGGGGATTTAAAAAAGACTTAGGAAAAGAACTGATGGTTGAGTTTTCTTCTCCAAATACAAATAAACCACTCCATTTAGGTCATTTAAGAAATATCTTTCTTGGAGATTCAATTTCTAGAATATTAAAAGCTGTTGGTTATAAAGTTCATAAGGTACAGATTATAAATGATAGAGGTATTCATATATGTAAATCTATGATAGCATGGATAAAATTTGGTAAGGGTGATTCTCCTGAGAAATCAGGTATGAAAGGTGATCACTTTGTTGGTAAATATTATGTTTTATTTCAAAAGGAACTTAATAGACAAATTCAAAAGCAAATAAAAAATGGAAAAACTGAGGAGGAAGCAGAAAAAAATGCTGAAATATTTCTTGAAGCAAAAGATCTTCTAATTAAATGGGAGAATAGAGACCCTGAAGTTAGAAAATTATGGAAATTAATGAATAACTGGGTTTACGATGGCTTTGATAAAACATACAAGACATTAGGAGTTAATTTTGATAAAATATATTATGAATCCGAAACCTATTTATATGGAAAAAAAGAAGTAGAAAAAGGACTCAATAATAACATTTTTTTTCAAAAAGAAGATAATTCTATTTGGGTAGATTTAAATAAATATGGACTGGATAATAAGCTTTTAGTTAGAAGTGATGGAACTTCTGTATATATAACACAAGATATAGGTACAGCAATATTAAGATTTAGAGATTTTCCAAAAATTGAGAAACAAATTTATACTGTTGGAAATGAACAAGAATATCATTTTAAGGTATTATTTAAAATACTAGAAATTCAGGGTTTTGAATGGGCAAAAGAATGTTTTCATCTTTCATATGGAATGATTGATTTACCTTCTGGTAAAATGAAGTCAAGAGAAGGAACTGTTGTTGATGCTGACAAATTACTAGAAGAAATGGTTAATATCTCTGAGAAAAGAACAAAGGAATTAGGCAAAATCAATGATTTTAATAAAGATGAACAAAAATTGCTATTTGATAAAATTGCATTATCTGCTGTGAAGTACTTTTTACTTAAAATTGATCCCAAGAAATCAATGTTATTTGATCCAGATGAGTCTATAGACTTTCAGGGAAATACCGGCCCTTTTATCCAGTATACTTATGCTAGAATTATATCTATTTTAGAAAGATCAAAGAATATTGGTATAAAAGATGATTTTGATATTAATGTAAATGTGAAAGATATTAATGAAGTTGAAAAAAAAATTATTTATTTATTAAGTGTTTTTCCTGATAAAATATCTATTGCTGCATCTGAATACTCTCCTTCAACAATAGCAAACTATATTTATGATCTATCAAAAGCTTATAATAGATTTTATCAAGAAATTTCAATTTTTAAAGAAGAGGATAGTGAAACAATTATTTTTAGAATATCGTTATCTAAGGCGGTAAGTAAAGTGATACAGAATGCAATGAAGCTTTTGGGTATTAATATGACTAATAAAATGTAATAAAATGAAATGGTTTATTATAACAACAGTATTTTTTTCAATATTATTTATTTCTAATTCTATATATAATTATATCTTTAGAAGCGTTTCTGAAGTTAATTTGAATCAAAAAAATGAAGTTTATCCAGATTCATTTTATGATTTATCTGCTTTATCTATTGATGGAAAAGATATTGGTTTTAAATCCTTTAAAGGCAAGAAGGTTTTAATTGTAAATGTTGCTTCAGAATGTGGCTATACCGACCAATATGATGACTTACAATATTTACATAGAAAATACTCTAATCGTCTTGTAATTTTAGGTTTTCCATCAAATAATTTTGGCAAACAAGAACCGGGCTCAAATATCAAAATTCTTGATTTTTGTAAGTCAAATTTTGGTGTTGAATTTCAAATGTTTGAAAAAATTGAAGTAATTGGTGAAAAAACTCATCCTGTTTATAAATGGCTATCATCATCTAATCTTAATGGTTGGAATGATAAATCTCCTAAGTGGAATTTTTATAAATATCTTGTTGATCAAAATGGAAATTTATCTAAAGTTTTAGCTTCATCAATAAATCCTAGAGATCCAATAATAACTGATTTTATCGAATCAGACTAATCGATATAAGGGTCTTGATTTAAATCCTTTACAAAAATTTTTCTAATTGATTGCCCTAATGTTGATCCTAGTCCACCTAAAATACCTCCTATTGAACTTGAAATAGTTATAAGAAATACATTATTATTTAAAAATAAAATATTTGCTATTTTTTGAGAGATAATAGTGTTGGTAGTAACATCTAATTGAAACATTAATGTAAGCCATGCTAAAAATACCCCAAGAAATCCACTAATAAAATGACTTAAAAAATTATCAATAAAAACTAATCCTATAATTATTGGATAAATAACAATTAGCCACCAATGATTATCTATGCCAAAAAAATATGATAAAATAAAAATTATAAATACTCTTAAAAGAAAATTCATTTTTTAAATTTTTTAGTATATAACATTTGATCTTCAATTTTTTCTGAAATATTATTAAATAATAACTTATGATATTTTCCTACAGCCCAATCTTTAATCATTGAGCTATAATTAATATTTCCAGGGTTGCCACTTTGACCACCTGGATATATACCCCATGCTTTAGTTCCTTTTGGGTCTAATTCTACTATCATTCTCCATGATGGACCATGATATTTACTTGCTGCATTAAGAATATTTCTATTTCCTCCAATATTAATATTAGAAACACTAAAATCATTTATTCTTAAAAGATGTCTTATAGTAGTATTTTTATAATTTTTCCATGATATATCATTAGAATTTGATTTTTTCCAATTATCAATAGAATCTTTCATAAGTTTAAATGACAAATTAATTATATCACTTAGGTTTTCAGTTTTTTCAGTAGAAACTATATCATAGTATTTTAGTTCAGGAAAATTTTTTATCAAGTAGAAAGTATTATAATTTGATGGTCTACGATAATTAAACTTTATTGTATCAAACTCATCCCAAATTTTTTTTCTTAAAAAATAATGCCAAGTTTCAAAAATCGATGCTTCAATACTTTTGGTATTTGAAAAATAATCCCATTTTTTCAACTTATCAAAATATGTTTTTTTATTATCATCAAAATTTATTGTATCAATTTTTTCAAGTAAAACAGGAAGTATTTCATATGCTGTATAGTTAAAGTTATCATTTTGAATACTTTTAGCATCTTCAATTGTTGCATTTAAAATTGTTTCTAACCTTTCATTAAGTCTTCTACCTCTATAATATTCATAGTTATGGCTGTATGTATAATATGGATAAGATTTATCTGATGGATGTTGATTGGCAGAACTAACATAATTTCGTTTAGGATTTATCATTGTTAATGCATGTTCAAAAGGTATATATCCAGACCATTCATGATCTCTATTACTTCCGTCCAAAATAAATTTACCTTGTTCTTTCCATTTAATAGGAAATTTTCCAGCAATTGTCATTCCTATATCTCCTACAGTTGTAGCATATGCAAAGTTTTGGGCTGGTCCATCAAAATAAGATAAAGCTTCTTTAATATCGGATATATTTTTTGCTCTATTAAGTTTGAAAAAGGTCTTATATTCAATAGATGCATCATGTGCAATCCACCTCATAGCTAGATTAACTTTATCATTATTGCCTAAAAAATTTCTGTCAAATGTAATTGGTCCATGATGAGTAAAAATGATAGTATCATAAAAAGGATCTGAGTTTTTTACTTTAAATTTTTCAATGATTTTCTCTGTTTTTAACCATTTCCCATCAAATAAATACTCTTTTCTTTTATTATCCTTAAATTTAATTTTGTAGAAATCAACTACATCTCTTGTTGCATTTGTTTCTCCCCAGGCGATCGAATCATTAAAACCAATAATTACTCCAGGAGCACCAGGAAGACTGACACCCATAGTATTTACAGTTGGTGAATTCAAATGTACCGCATACCAAATAGATGGAAGGTTTAAGGAAAGATCTGGTTGACTCCCTAGAATGGGATTACCATTTTTTGTTCTTTTACCAGATATTGCAAAATTATTACTACCATTGTAAGGATCAGGTTTTTTTAATGTTTCATCAATTAAAATTTTAGGATAAATGGTATCTCTTTTTCTAGTTAATTTTTTTGGAGTAAATTGAAAATTTGTATTTCTAGGAATAATTGGATCAACTTCTTGATGTATTTCAGGGAAAAGAAAGTCATATTCTTCCTTTCCTAATATTTCTAATAAATAAGTATCCTCAATGTCTTGATTTCTTCTAGAAAGCATATCAGACATTTGTTCCATTAAAAGAAATGATTTCAAAATAGTCCATTTCTCAGGTTTATAATTTAATAATTTATATTCTATAGGTAAATTTTGAATATCACATGATAAAATATAATCATTAATTCCATTTGTATATGCTTGAATATACTTTAAGGTTTCAAGATCTTTTTTAGAAATTTCTAAAGTATTTTTTGCTGCATATAAAAGGCCTTTTCTTCTTGATGCTCTATCTATAGAAAGTGCTCTTTCACCAAAAATTTCTGATAATCTTCCAGATGTTGACATGATTTGAAATTCCATTTGCCACAATCTATGAAAGGCATGCATATATCCTTGAACATAATAAAGATCCTCGTCATTTTTTGCATAAATATGAGGTATTAAAAGACTATCAATTTGAAGATTTACTTCATCTTTAATTCCAGGTAATTTTATTTCATCAAATTTATTTACTAATCCATTTTGAAAAAAACCGGAATATGGATTTAATAATTTTCCAATAGGAGGTAGGTTAAAAACAGATATATTTAGCACATAAATATATGCTATTAAAACAAAAAATAGTAATACAGGTTTTATCGTCTTCAAATGAATTTTTTTGCAAATTTATTTATTGAAATAGAAAAACATATTATTTTAATGATTTTTGTGCGTTCGGAAGGATTCGAACCCTCAACCCCCAGAGCCGAAATCTGGTATTCTATCCAGTTGAACTACGAACGCTAAAAAATAAATTATTATAATCTTATAGAATTTCATTTACTTTTTCAGCAGCCTCTTTCAATGTTATTGCTGAAAAAACTTTGAGACCAGAATTATCAATAATTTTAGTCCCTTCTTCAGAATTAGTACCTTGAAGTCTTACAATTATTGGAATATCAATATTCCCAATATTTTTGTAAGCTTCAACAACTCCTTTTGCCACTCTATCACACCGAACTATTCCACCAAATATGTTTAATAGAATGCCTTTTACATTTTTATCTTTTAATATAATTCTAAATCCTGTTTCTACAGTTTCAGCACTGGCATTTCCACCTACATCAAGAAAATTTGCTGGATCTCCTCCTGAAAGTTTTATAATGTCCATAGTAGCCATTGCTAAACCAGCTCCATTTACCATACAACCAACATTTCCATCAAGCTTTACATAACTTAATCCAACTTTGTTTGCTTCAACTTCTGCCGGATCTTCCTCGGATAAATCTCTTAATTCTTCAATATTTTTGTGTCTAAACAGTGCGTTATCATCAATATTTACTTTTGCATCAACTGCAAGAATTTTATTATCAGATGTTTTTAGTACGGGATTTATTTCAAACATAGATGAATCAATACTTTCATAAGCTTTGTATAAAGAAAAAATAAAACTAATCATTTCTTTGAGACCCTGACCTTTTAAACCAAGAGCGAAAGCAATTTTTCTTGCTTGAAAAGCTTGAAGCCCAACATTTGGGTTAATCCATTCTTTAATTATTTTTTCAGGAGTTTCTTCAGCAACAGTCTCTATATCCATTCCCCCTTCAGATGATGCCATAATAACATTGCATCCTTTTACTCTATCAAGTAATATACCCAAATAAAATTCTTTTGGATCCTCATCTCCTGGATAATATACATCTTCAGCTATCAGAACTTTATTTACAGTTTTTCCACTTGGTCCTGTTTGATGAGTTACTAGGGTTCCATTTAATATATTTTTTGCTTTTTCTTCAACTTCATCAAAATTTTTTGCGATTACAACACCATTTGATCCTGTTTCTTTTATAGTACCTTTTCCTCTTCCACCTGCATGAATTTGAGCTTTTATAACAAAAATGTCTGAATTACCATTTTTAGAAAGTTTTAGAGCAGCATCTTTTGCTTCTTTTGGTGAATTTGCTACATATCCCTCTTGAATCCTAACACCAAAAGATTTAAGAACTTCTTTAGCTTGATATTCGTGAATATTCATATATAATTTTTTGTATAAAATAAATGATTAATAATTAATAATACTAGTATAATTAGCTTATTTATTAGTTAAATTAGATTTATGTTATTGCAAGGAAATAAAATTTCTAAATCATATAACAAGATCGATGTTTTAAATAATATTGACATTTCTGTTTCTTCTGGAGAAATAGTTTCTATTGTTGGTAGATCTGGTGCTGGAAAGTCTACATTATTATATATTTTAAGTTCTTTAGAGGATCCAGATAAAGGCGATGTTTTAGTTGATGGAATCAATTTAAAATCTTTATCAAAAAATCAATTAGCTCATTTTAGAAATCAAAATATAGGCTTCATTTTTCAATTTCATAATTTATTGCCAGAGTTTGATGCATTAGAAAATGTTTGTATTCCTGGATATATTTCAGAAAAAAATAGAAAAGATGTTGAACGTCAAGGTAGATATCTTTTAGATTTTTTAGACCTTTCAGAAAGAATTCATCATAGACCTGATGAATTATCTGGTGGGGAGCAACAAAGAGTTGCTGTAGCTAGATCATTAATTAATAATCCTTCAATCATTTTTGCAGATGAACCTTCTGGAAATCTAGATTCAAAAAATTCAAAACAACTATTTGATTTAATAAAAAAACTTAATCGAGAACTTGATAAAACATTTGTATTGGTTACCCATAATTTAGAATTTGCCTCAATTGCTAAAAGAATTCTTAAGATTGAAGATGGAAAAATCAAATAATTTCTAATAGTCAAAAGTTGAAAAAAGGAATTTATTTTATGTTTATTTCTACAATATTTTTTCTTATTGTAAAAATAGGAGTAAAATTATTACCTCATATTCCTACCATGGAAATTGTTTTTTTTCGATGTATTATTTCTTTTTTTATCAGTTTTTTAATTCTTAAAAATCAAGGAATTTACATTTTAGGGAATAATAAATTTCTACTTCTTATGAGAGGAGTATTTGGTACTATTGGTCTATATTTTTACTTTCTTATTATTCAGAATATTCCATTGGCAACTGCATCTATCATAATTTATATAACTCCTATTTTTACATCTATTATTGGTGTTTTTGTTTTAAAAGAAAAAATCAATTTATTACAATCATTATGCATTTTTTTTGCTTTTTTAGGAATTTTATTAATTCAAGGTTTTGATCATAGAGTTACAATTGATTATTTAGTATTAGGTTTAGTTGGAAGCTTTTGTGCAGGTTGTGCTTATAATATTATTCGGTATTTAAGAGACAAAGAGCATTCTTTAGTTCTAGTTATTTATTTTCCAATGATTGCATTCCCTATTGCAGGAATAATAAGTTATTTTAACTGGGTAAATCCAAGTTTTAACGATTTAATAATTCTAATTACAATAGGAATTATTACTCAAATTGCTCAGTATTTTATGACTAAATCTTTTCAAAGTGAAAAAGTTTCTACTGTTTCAATAGTTAGTTACACTGAAATAATTTTAGTAATAGCAATAGGATATCAATTTTTTGATGAGACATTTAATTTCCTAACTTATTTTGGCATGTTTATTGTTGTAATTAGTGTTGTAACGAGCATTATTTTTTCTTCTAAACATACTGATCAAATTGATAAGTGAATCTTTTTAACTATATTTGTTTAAATAATTTATAATGAAAAAACTATTCTCTTACTTTCAACACTCAATTTTAATAATGTTTGTCGTTCTTGCAGGTATACTTTCTTGTGAGGAATTAGAGGATGGTATAGCAAGTAGTATTAGCGATACAGTTTCTGTTTTTGATACAGTTAGTGTTTCTGATACCGTTAGCATTCTTGATACACTTTTTTATGTGGATAGTATGGGTTATGATGCAGTTGGAGACTGGGATGGTGTTTATTTTATAGAAGAAAATGATACGGTTGACCTAACTAATCCTGATTCAGCATGGGTTAAACTTACATTAACGACACCTACTATTATAAAACCTTTGCATGAATTTTATTTCAGGGATTGGGAGCATGGAGAGGATACTTTTAGATCCAGAGGAGTTTGGGCTATTTTGGGAGATACAATGTATATATATCAACTTTGGAATAATGAAGATGGAGGTCCAGGTGCAGATGAAGAGGATTGGGATTTAATGAGACTAGCCTATGATTTAAATGCATCTAAAGATACCCTTGTATTTAGTGAGCAATGGACATCAGACTATGGATCAGATTCTGGTACAGTCTACACAAATAAATATTTCTTCAAAAGATAAATTAAATTTTACAAATTTTATTTTAGATTTCTTAATTAGAATTCCTTTCTTTAATTTCATTTAATGATTAAAAAAATTTATTCTGATTCTCTCGGATTACTTACTGATCTTTACCAATTAACGATGTGTTATGGGTATTGGAAAAAAGGAATCCATCAAAAGCCATCTTCTTTTAATCTTTTTTTTAGAAACAATCCGTTTAAAGGGGCTTATTCAGTTAGTTGTGGTCTAGATTATGTTATAGATTATTTAAATAATTTTAAATTTTCAAAAGAGGATATTAGTTATCTATCTAATTTAAAAACAGAAAATGGAAAAAAATTATTTGAGAATAAATTTTTAGAATTTTTAAAAGAATTCAGGTTTGAATGTGATCTAGATGCAATAGAGGAGGGGAGAATAGTTTTCCCTAATGAACCTCTTTTAAGAATAACTGGCCCTTTATACCAATGTCAGCTTCTTGAAACTTCTCTTGTGAATATCATTAATTTTCAGTCTCTTATTGCAACAAAATCCTCTAGGATGTATTTGGCTGCAAAAGGTGAAACTATCTTAGAATTTGGATTAAGAAGAGCTCAAGGTATTGATGGTGCCCTTTCTGCAAGTAGAGCTTCATATATAGGAGGATGTTCTAAAACTTCTAACGTTTTAGCTGGAAAACTTTTTGATATTCCTGTAAGTGGAACTCATTCACATAGCTGGGTTTTGTCTTTTGATTCTGAAGAAGAAGCTTTTAGATCTTACGCAGAAGTTATGCCTGATAACTGTGTTCTTTTAGTTGACACTTATGATACTTTAAAGGGAGTAAAAAATGCAATAAAAATAGGTAAAGAACTAAAAGAAAAAGGAAAAAGTTTAATAGGCATACGAATTGATTCCGGAGATCTAGCTTATTTAAGTAAAAAAGCAAGAAAACTACTTGATAAAGAGGGTCTTGAAGATGTTAAAATCATTGCTAGCAATGATTTAGATGAGTTCCTTATAACTAGTTTGAAATATCAAAAATCTAAGATATCTGTTTGGGGTATAGGAACAAAACTTATTACAGCCTATGATAATCCATCATTGGGTGCCGTTTATAAACTTTCTGCTGTACAGGATGAAAAAGGCCAATGGGTAAATAAGCTTAAACTTTCTGAGCAAAAAATAAAAATAAATAATCCTGGAATACATCAAGTAAGACGTTTTTTTAGAAATGATAAATTTTTGGGTGACATGATTTATGATATAAACTATAAGGCTAATTCTAGAATTATGATAGATCCAAATGATTCAACTAAATCAAAAAAATTTTTAAATAGTAATATAAAACATGAAGATTTACTAAAATCTATTTTTAAAAAAGGAAAACTTGTTTATAAATCTGATTCAATTCATAAGATTAGAGGAAAATTAATTAAAGATTTAGGTTATCTTGATAATACCCATAAAAGACTTGAAAACCCTCATAATTATCCTGTAGGGCTTGAAAAATCACTTTTTGAAGAAAAAACTAAAATGATTTTAGAATTAAGAAAAAAATGAAAACATTAGTTCTTGTTGATATTCAAAATGATTTTCTAAAAGGTGGTTCTTTAGCAGTTCCTGAAGGAGAGAAAATTATTAAGCCGATAAATAAAATAATTAAAGAATATGATTTAGTAATTGCAACAAAGGATTGGCATCCAAAAAACCATATTAGTTTTGCATCCAATCATCTAGATAAAAAAATAGGTGATATAATAAATGTTAATGGTTTAGATCAAGTTCTTTGGCCCGACCATTGTATTCAAAATTCTTATGGATCTGATTTTCCAGAGCAATTAGATATTTCTAAATTAGTTAAAGTTGTATATAAGGGTTCTGATGCCAATATTGATAGTTATAGTGGTTTTTTTGATAATGGGCATTTTCGTTCTACAGGTCTTTCTGATTATTTGAAAAGTAAGGATGTTAATAAAATTGATTACGTTGGTTTAGCAACGGATTACTGTTTAAAATATACAGCTATAGATTCTGTTTCAGAAGGTTTTAAGACGAGAGTTTTAATTAATTGCATTAAAGGAATTGATAAAAAGGGTTGTGAATTAGCTTTAAACGAAATGAAATCTAAGGGTGTAGAATTAATTTAATTCTTATCAACAGAATTCATGTGCTCAATAAGTTCAATAATTTTAGATGAATAACCCCACTCATTATCATACCATCCAACTACTTTAACAAAATTATTATTTAGCATTATACCTGCTCCTGCATCAAAAATTGATGTTCTAGAATCACCTAAAAAATCAGATGAAACAACCTCTTCATTTGTATAACCTAAAATACCTTTTAATTCTCCTTCAGAAGCTTTTTTCATAGATAAACATACTTCTTCATAATTTGTACTTTCCTTAAGGTTTACGGTTAGATCTACAACTGAAACATCAACAGTTGGAACCCTAAATGCCATGCCTGTAAGTTTACCATTTAAACTAGGTATAACTTTACCTACTGCTTTTGCTGCCCCTGTTGATGAAGGAATAATATTTGAGAAAGCTGCTCTACCTGCTCTCCATTTATTTGGAGAAGGACCATCAACAACCTTTTGAGAAGCTGTTGTGGCATGAACTGTAGTCATTAAACCGCTTATTATTTCAAAATTATCATTTAAAACTTTAGCAATAGGGGCTAAGCAGTTTGTTGTGCATGAAGCATTTGACACAAAATCCATGTCTGATTTGTATGAGTTATTATTTACACCCATAACGAACATAGGGGTATCATCTTTTGAGGGTGCAGACATTATAACTTTTCTTGCTCCAGAGTCTAAATGACCTTGAGCTGATTCCTTTGAAAGGAATAGGCCTGTAGATTCAATAATGTAATCAGCTTCAATTTCATTCCAATTTATTTTGGAAGGATCTTTTTCTTTTGAAACTCTAATTTTATTACCGTTTACAATAAGATCATTATTTTCAATAACAATATTGCCATTAAATTTTCCGTGGGTGCTATCGTAATTTAACATATAGCTCATATAATTAACGTCAATTAAATCATTAATGCCAACTATTTCTATATTTTTATTATTAATTGCTGCTCTGAATGCTAGCCTTCCAATTCTACCAAAACCATTGATACCTATTTTTATTTTTTTCATTTAGAATATCTTAATTTCTGCAAAAGTATATATGAATATTAAAAATTCAAATGAATTAATAATATCAAATCATTTTTTTTTGATAATATTTTTCTAATTATTTACGTACTGATATATTTGCACTTTAAAATGGTCCCTTCGTCTAGGGGTTAGGACGCCAGGTTTTCATCCTGGAAACAGGGGTTCGATTCCCCTAGGGACTGCAACCATTAAAACCCATCATCTGATGGGTTTTTTATTCATATTTTGCTAGCCATTCAAGATGTAATTTTATTAATTCATCTCTTGGAACATAATGTCCAGTTTCATAAACATAATGTTTTTTGTCTTTTTCAGGAGTTCCTAATAGTTTAAACATAGGAATTTGAGAAGTTTCTAGAGGAAAAAAATGATCAAATTTACCATTTAACATTAAAACTGGTATTTTAATTCTTGAAGTATAATAGAATTTATCCACCTCCTTTTTGCAAGTCTGAAATTCAATACCAGCTACATATAATACTGAATTTTTAACTCTATCATCAATAGCTAACAATATGTTTGCAATTGATCCACCCCAACTTATTCCATAATAAGATAAGCTATTAATATCCATATCATCTCTTGATTGTATATAATCAATAGCTCTTTTATAATCTTTTCCCCATCTAATAACTGCGTTTTTGTATTCATCAGTTTCATCTGGATAATCGCTTTTAATATTATCTCTTCTTTCAAATGTACTTTTATATATTGGGTGTATTAAAGCATACCCCTCTGATAATAAATAAGAAAATTGTTTCATTCTATTTTCTATACCATTTTCAAAAGAATCAGTATT